>Ga0206958_1025_pt2 | contig 42995 bp, 36 predicted proteins | sample Alteio_BWOrgHeat_33_FD_152968 | JGI IMG/M metagenome (GOLD analysis project Ga0206958, IMG submission 152968) | Enriched cells from forest soil in Barre Woods Harvard Forest LTER site, Petersham, Massachusetts, United States -... | ecosystem: Environmental > Terrestrial > Soil > Temperate forest >... | reverse complement strand
CAGGAAGCGGCCTGTGATGGTGTACTTCCACGGCGGCGGCTACACGTATGGCACGGTGAACAGCACCTTGTATGAGGGGACTCAACTTGCGCGGCGCGGCGATGTCGTGGTGGTGACAGTGAATGGTCGCTTGAACGCTTTTGGATTTCTTTATCTCGCAGAACTGGGCGGTGCGGCGTTTGAAGACTCGGGGATGGCGGGGCAACTGGATCTTGTCCTGGCATTGAAGTGGATTCGCGACAACATTGTGGAGTTTGGTGGGGATCCGAGCAAGGTCCTGATCTTCGGGCAATCGGGTGGAGGCGGCAAATGTTCGACGCTGATGGCGATGCCTCCTGCGAAAGGACTGTTTCATCAGGTCGTTTGCATGAGTGGACAGTTGATCGCAGGGATTCCTAAGGAGCGGGCGACAGAACGAGCCAGAGCAGTATTGAAGGAGCTAAAGCTGGAGCCGGAGAATATCGACGCGATCAAGACGATGCCGGTTGAGCAGATCAAGATGGCAGCGAGGGCGGGAGGAAATTATGGACCAGTGGAAGATGGCCGGTCTCTGCCGACTGGACCGTTCTGGCCGGAGGCGGCGGCACAGTCGCTGAATGTGCCGCTGATTCTTGGCAATACGCATGACGAGACACGGTTCCTCGGAGGGGTGCCCGGAGTCGATCTGTTTGCCCTGGATTGGAGTGGTGTCGTCCCCGCGCTAAACGCAAATCCGGCATTCGTCAGGGATTTCAATGCGGAGGAGATCGTTGCAAAGTACCGATCGTGGCATCCTAAGTATTCGCCGACGGATGTGTACTTCCAGATCACGACGGATACGAGAGTATGGCGAGCCGAGCAGGTTGCCGCGGAGAAACGAGCAGAGAATCCGGAGAGCCAGAAGAAGACATGGGTGTATCAGATGGACTGGATCTCCCCGGCGGCAGGCGGCCGCTACAAAGCACCACACACGATGGACCTTCCCTTTGCGTTCAATACGGTGGCGATTGCGCCGGGCATGGTCGGAGATACTCCCGAGGATCAGAAACGCGCGAAGGCGATGGAAGACGCTGTATGCGAGAGCTATATCGCGTTCGCACACAACGGCGATCCGAACAACAAACATGTGCCGAAGTGGCCGACGTTCGATCTGAAAACCCGAGCGACGATGATCTTCGATGATAAGGTCCGCATTGAGAATGATCCACGTGGAGAGGAACGCAGGTATATCGAGCAGGTACCCTACGTTCCAAACGCGACGTAGAGACCGTTACATGCCTTTGAGGATTGAACCCACGACACCGCCGATAACACCGGCCTCAGCTTCCTGACGTGCCCGCTCCCTTGGAAGAAATTCCTGAATCTGGTGGGCAAGGCGTGAGATGGGTAGCGTCTGCAGCCAGACACGACCAGGACCCCAGAGCGCAGCGAGAAAGATTCCATCGCCGCCGAAGATCATGTTGCGGATGCCTGGAACCTGCTGAATCTGAAAGTTGACGGTTGACTGGAAGGCGCCGACGTGGCCTGGGTGGACGCGGAGCAGTTCGCCAGCGGCAAGATCGCGAACGACGAGTTCACCCGAGAGTTCGAGCCATGCGATTCCCTGCCCGGAGATTTTCTGGAGGCGGAAACCGTCCCCACCGAAGATGCCTGCACCGAGCGACTGCTGAAAACCGACGCCGAGATTGATGCCGGGCGTTCCACAGAGAAAACCATGGCGATGCACGAGATACTCTTGTCCGGCAGATACCTCAACGGGAACGATGTGTCCGGGGACACGGGCAGCGAAGGCAACTTCACCGGGGGCGCCAATGGCGCGGTACTCCGTCATGAAGAGAGAGCCGCCGCCTGCGACGCGTGCAATTGCACCGAAGAATCCACCGCCGCCTGCATGCTGAGTATGCGTGTTCATCTGGATGGAAGCCGACATCCAGGAGAGTTCGCCAGCCTCGGAGATGACAGCGTCGTTTGGGGCGAGAGCAAATTCAAGCACGGGCAATGTGGTTCCAAGGATGCGGGTCTGCATCAGAGTTTCTCCTTGTCGCGGTTAAGGATACCAGCGGAGTCAAGTGAGGGATTACGAATTTCATAATCCTGCATCTTATGTCAAAAGTGTGTCTTTCTTATCTTGAAACCCGCAGTACGACGACAACGTCCTTAAACTTTCTATAGGAGAATGACGTGGAAGTGTTAGGCAATGCGGTGCGCGAACAAAGACTAAACAGGAGTTCTGCGGAACTGAAGGAACCTCGGATCGGTTTCGTTTCGCTTCGCTCGCCTCATGACCGGAAATCGTGGTCCGGAACGAACTATCAGCTCTTTCGGGCTCTGCAGCGGGTATTCAACGATGTGGTTTTTGTTGAGATGCCCCGGACTCGACTGATGGAACGGATCGGTGGCCTCGTCAACCGAGTTAAGAGCTTTCTGGGGGATCACGGCGAGGTGATTCAAAGTGTTCCGATGAGCACGCTGTACGGGCGGGAGTATCGCAAGGCGATTTTGAAGGCGCGTTGTGATGTGGTGTTTGCTCCTGCTGCGTCAACGGAGATCGCTTACCTTAATTCTCCGGTTCCGGTTGTTTATCTCACCGATACGACCTTTGAAGCTATGGTGGATTATTACTATCCAAAGTCGGAGGTTCACGCTGTCAGTCATTGGCAGGCCAATAATATCGAGAGGCGTGCCTTAAACCGTTCCGCAGCTGTGATCTTCTCAAACGACTGGGCCATGAAGTCGGCAGTCGAGCACTATCATGCCGATATTCGCAAGATGAGTGTGATTCCTTTTGGCGCGAATCTAGACAATGTTCCTCCGGCTGGCGAGCTGAATCGAGGTAGCAACGATGGAGTGTGCCGGATGCTGCTGGTCGGACGAGATTGGAAACGTAAGGGTGGGCAGATTGCGCTGGATGCCTTTAATCTTCTCGTGGAAAAGTATGGTGATTCTAAGTTTGAGCTGACAATTGTGGGGTGTGCTCCGTCGAAGCCAGTCGAGAGGCCAGGGCTGACTGTTATTCCGCATATCGACAAAAACAAGCCGGGTGGACTGGAGAGAATCGAAGGGCTTTATCGTAATGCCGATATCTTTCTTCTGCCAACGCAGGCGGAGTGCTCGGCAGTCGCCTTCTGTGAAGCTGCTGCGTATGGGCTTCCGGTAGTTACGACAGATACTGGGGGGACCGCAACGATCGTTATCGATGGCATTACTGGTTCTCTTTTGCCGGTAGAGTCAGGACCGGAGCAATTTGCGGCAAAGATTGATGCGCTGTGGCGCGATCCGAATCTCGTAAACATGCGAGCCCAGGCGCGGCAACGCTACGACGAGATGTTGAACTGGAACTCCTGGGCATCAAAGACGCGCGAGATAATTCTGCAGGTGTTGAAGGGTTCCAAAGCGTCTCAGGAAATGTAAGTCCTAATTGACATTTGATTGTCAGCGGCGCGACAGGCCAACCCGAGCGAGTACGCCCATAATGCGAAAACCTGCTTTGAGACTGGCTTTGAAGTCACCAGAGACTTTCGAGGTGCCGCCAATGCGCTTGCGGTAGTCGACGGGGATCTCCTGGATTCGAAGATCGCGCTGTGCGGCTTTAATCTGCATCTCGAGGTTCCATCCGTAAGTAAACTCCGACATTTGTAACTGATTGAGTGACGATCTTCGGATGGCACGAAGAGGGCCCATGTCGGTGTAACGTCCTTTGCCGAGTATTCGGAGGAGAAGGCCCACCAAACAGCCGGCAAAGATTTGGGATCCGAGCAAAGATCCGGGTTCGTGCGTGCCGCGGATGCGTGACCCTATCACGAAGTCGGCTTCGTCGTTCTGGATTGGTGCTACGAGACGCGGAAGATCGGTGATAACGTCGGAGCCGTCGCCATCCATGAAGATGAGAATCGTACTGGATGAGAGTGCGGCGTTCGATCCGGCAAAGCAGGCCGCTCCATAACCTCGCGGCGAAGTGATGACTCGTGCACCTGCGGCGTTGGCAATGTCTGCGGTTGCATCGGTGCTACCGTTATCGACGACGATGCACTCTGCGATGAGGTTCCACGGCATCGACGAAACTACCTGGCCGATTGATTCCGCTTCGTTGAGCGCGGGGATCACAACAGAGATGGGCGACGACATCTGTTTTTCAGCGGAGACCAATGTAGACGTCGATCTGGGCATTCTCGGGATCGGCGGAGCGCTGGTCGTAGATCTCATAGTCCGTTTGAAAGGCTCGTTTGCCACCGAGTTCTTCCTCCGACATAGACCAGATGCGCTGCCAGACGTCGCGGACGACCTCGCCAACCGGCCCGCGTTCCGAGGTGATGACAGCGTAGCGACCCGGAGAGACGTGACGAACGGTAAGGTTCACTGGAAGTGATTCGTTTGAAAGCACAGGGAGGCCGAGAAGATAAGTGTAGTGGCCTGTATGATCGGTTTCATAATCGGTGTAAACCGCGACAAGATCGACGCCGATCTTGTTGGGAATTTTCGCGACCACTCCGGGCTGCAGAAAGGTTTCCCAGATGTTCTCGATCTTGCCGTTGCCTGACATCTCCCTTGCGTTACTGGTTCGGGTCGATAAACCGGCCATGTAGAAGCCGGGATAGTGCTCAATGCGCATTTGCAGAAACTCTCCTTCGACGAGTGCCATTGTAAGCGACGCGTGTTTGCTCAAGCGAATGAGAAGAGTTTAGAGGCTCCAGCGCAAGCCGCAGTTGACGCAGGCGGGAGGCGGTTCGCTTGTGAGCAGGCCGGCACGGAATCGTTGGTAATCCGGGCCATTCCAGATCTCACGAAGAGTGCTTTGCGTGGCGTCGCCGAGGGTGAAGCTGCCGTAGCCTCTCATGCTGAATGGGGCAATACAGCATGGAAGGACGCGGCCGTTGGCGGTGATGTACATCAGCGACCATGGCCGGCGACAGAGTGACCATGGATTGTCAATGCGCTGCATCTTGATGGATTCGCCGGGGTCGACGGCGCCGGATGCGGAGAACATGACTCCCAGCTCTTTTGCGATCGACTCGGCCTCGCGAATGAGAGATTCTTCGTAGCCAGTAGTGTGCTCGAAGAGAGTGGATTCAGCGCGGGCGAGGGAATATTCGCTCATGGGCTCCTCAAAAAAAACGAGACGCTGCAGATAGACCTCGGGGACTCCGATAGAGTGAGCGAGGCGCACGAGGTTGGGGAGTTGATCGACGGTTTCGCGTAAACCCGTGAGCCAGAGAGAGACCCGTGGCTTGGGCGCATTAAGCTCGCGCTGCATGGCGATGAAATCTTTGACATTAGCGACAATCTTTGAGAAGAAGTCTTTGCCACGTACCATCCGAAATGCTTTGGCTTCGGCAGCGTCGAGGGAGACGCGGAGTTCGTCAAGGCCTGCGTCAATGAGGGCTCGGCCATTGGCCTTGGTGAGGAGCGTTCCGTTGGTGTTGAAGAGGACGTAGATGTGGCGAGCCTTGAGGTAGGCGACGCGCTCTGTGAGGTCTTTGACGAGCATGGGCTCGCCAATGCCGTGCAGGACGGCACGCGCGATATTCGGGTATTGATCGATGAGCGAGGTGAAGAGCGACCAGGGCATGTCGGCTTCGGGTTCGAGTTGCTCGTAGGTGCGAGGACAGGTAGTGCAGAGAAGATTGCAGCGGTTGGTGGTCTCGAGGTAGAGGCAGACTGGCTCGTTTTGCGCGATGGGTTTGAGCTGCTCTTCAGGTTTTTCGAAGTAGCGCCGCATGCGATTTTTTTCTTCTTCCGCCTGTTGTGCGGCAGAGCTGAGCTTGACTGCTTCAGTTAGATCTTCCGGCAGGATGGGAGGAAGCTGGCTCATGGCTGATTGCCCGTTACTGCAGATTGGACGAAGAAGGTGCTATGAAGGGGCCAACGGCTCAGTACGAATTGCAAGAGGGCTGCTATGAGGACGGAGGCGTAGAGAATTTCGTTTGCCAGAAACATTTTCGGGCCGGGCTCGGCAAGGGCAGTCGTGTAGAGATAGAAAAAGCCTAATAAGTATGTGAGGACGGGTAAGTTTGGCTTTAGGGCGAAAAACGGGACGAGCCACAGGATGTACCAGGCATAGTGCGGAGAAAAGACAAGCATCAAGACGGATGCGAGTGCGAAGGCGGGAGCTAGAAACCCTGCTTTTGCAGAGGGGGTATCGCTTTTTGGCGGACTTGCGGTCTGCCAACACCACCAAAGGATCGCGGTGAAAAGCGCGGCGCAGAAGATCAAGTAGGCCATCGGGGTAAGGTTGTGCAGGCCAGGAATTCTTTGTGCGAGCTCGAGGAGGAAGTAGCGGGAGCCACTGACAACTCCTTCCTCTCGAATGTAGCCGCCGAGGAAGCCGAAGACCAGCTTTCCGACGCTTGCATAGGCTGCGTATCCAAGGGCGATCACACCGGCTACGATGGCAGGCATCTTGATGTCTCCACGACGATAGAGCGCCGGCAGGAGAACCAGAGGATAGAGCTTGAGAAGGATTGCGATGCCGAGAAAAAGGCCGGTGAGGATGGGCTGTTTGCGATAGCGTGCGAGTAGCGCAAGTGCAATGAAGGCCATTGCGGCTGAATCGAGGTGACCTGAACCAGCGATCTCCCAGAGGAGGAGCGGGCACCAAGCGTAGAGCAGTGACTGCTCACGACGTATGCCGAGGCAATGCATCAGCGTGACGAGGGCGTACATCGTCACAGCTTCGAAGAGGACCATCGCCGTCTTCATGAAGGTAACGCTGGGAGAGATCCAGGTGATGAGGTAGAAGAGCGCTTGCGCTGCGGGTGGATAGATGGTGTGGGCGTAATCGCGACGGTTGATATGGTCGAAGATGTGCTGATACCGAACGCGAAGAAAGACGAGGGCAGAGTCGCCGGGAACATAGCGGTAGGGGCTGATGTGTGCGTGCTGGACGATACCGTCCCAGACGTAACGGTAGATGTCGCTGGAGAGATATGGCTCGGCAAAGAGGGCGGCCATGCGGCAAGCTATTGCGATCGCCAGGATGACCGGAAAGGTGAAACGGTCGATGGGTTGCGTAAGGATGAGGAAGGCTGCGGCGAGATACAGGATGCACGACCAGCCGGAGACTCCTGAGAAGCCGACGGTGAAGTGGCTGTACTCGCGGACGAGTTGGCGCGTGAGAAAAAAGAGGGCGATTCCGATACTAAGGAGCGCTGCGTTGGTCTGCCACGGGCGAGCGATGGACCAATGCGGGGTGGCTGTACGGTTAGTTGAGGCATGGTGCCGGATGGTAGCAGCAGGATTGGTGGTAGTTGTCATCGGCTGCTGCTTCCCTGCTGCTTCAGTTGGCGGAGGAGTTCGCGGGTGTAGTTTGCCGGATACCCTGGGACCGATGTGAACGATGGTGGCGTGTTATCGAGGAGTTCTGCTGTGAGGATATCGAGGGTTTCGGTATCGTCTACGTCGTACCAGAGAGGCAATATGGATGTTTCGATATCGGCAGTTTTCGCTGCGGCGATGGTTTCTGCGAAGACGGTCGAAGTGCTCCAGTTGATGCTTGTAAAAAGCTCCAGATGAGCCCGTTTGACACCAATGAGATAGTAGCCGCCGTCTTGCGAGGGACCAAGAATGATCCGATCGCCGGGTTTTGCGAGTTCGGCGACGGCTTGATGGAAGGCAGCGGCGGGAACGGTTGGTGAGTCGGAGTCGATGAGGCAGACGCCCCCGTATCCGCAGGTGAGAAGATCCTCTGCGGTGGCGAGAAGACGTTCCCCGAAGCTATCACCACGTTGCGGGATGAGAGCGAAGTCCGTGGGAAGTAGATTATCGAAGAGAGATTCATCGCCTACCGGGGTGTAGGAGACGACGCCCGCGGCTTGGTTGGAGGCAGTGACGGTGGCGATGTTTTCTGTGGTATCGCGCAGGAAACAGGTGTTGATGGTTGCAGCCTGCTCCGAAGAAAGAGGTGGACAGAGACGTGTTTTGACTTTGCCCGGACGCGGGGCCTTGGCCATGACGGCGAGTACGCACTGACCTGCTCGCGCGGCGAGAGGATGCGCCGGATTGAGAATCGGGTATGACATGGCGAGAAGCGGCATGGTATTACCCTGCCAGTCGATTTCTCCTCCTTAGCCACTAAGGTGCAATCAGACCACATCGCTCCAATCGAGAATGACCTTGCCGGAGTTCCCGGTGCGCATAGCAGCGAAACCATCCTCGTAGTCGCGCCAATTCATCCGGTGAGTGATGACACCAGAGATGTCCAGACCGCTTTCGAGCATGACGGTCATCTTGTACCAGGTCTCGTACATCTCCCGTCCGTAGATGCCGCGAATGGTGAGCTGGTTGAAGACGACCTGGTTCCAGTCGATTGAAATATCTTCCGAAGGAATGCCGAGCATGGCGATTTTGGCTCCGTGGCTCATATTGGAGAGCATTTCGCGGAATGCATTCGGATTGCCGGACATCTCGAGACCAACGTCGAAGCCTTCCTGCATGTGGAGCTTCTGTTGAATCTCTTTAAGAGGCGTGGCACGAGGGTCGACAGCGAGCGTGACGCCAACTTTTTCGGCCAGCTTGCGACGGTATTCGTTCGGGTCTGAGATAACGACGTAACGGGCTCCGGCGTGGCGGGCAACTGCCGCGGCCATGATGCCGATAGGACCGGCTCCTGTGACGAGAACATCTTCACCAAGTACGGGAAAGGCAAGAGCGGTGTGGACTGCATTGCCGAGCGGATCGAAGATCGCAGCAATTTCGCGAGGTACACCGGGGTTGTGAATCCAGATGTTGGACATGGGCAGAACGATGTATTCGGCAAATGCGCCGTTGCGATTGACGCCGACGCCCAGCGTGTGAGCACAGAGATGGCGGCGACCGGCGAGGCAGTTGCGGCAGCGTCCGCAGACGACGTGGCCCTCGCCGCTTACAAGCTGACCGATAGAGATGTCTGTGACGTTCGAACCGGTCGCGACGACCTCGCCTACGAACTCGTGACCGATGGTGAGTCCCTTTCGAATTGTGGACCGCGCCCATGCGTCCCATTCGTAGATATGCAGGTCAGTACCGCAGATTCCGGTTGCGAGAACCCGGATTTTTACGTCGTTGATTCCCATCTCTGGCTCGGGAACATCCTCAAGCCACAGGCCGCGCTCTTCGCGGCTCTTTACTAATGCCTTCACTTAAATAGCCTTTCTGGTTGCGGTAACAGCCGCTCCAGGCGAAATGCTTTGCTTCTGAGAACAATTCTAGTCGTTTGAACAGGTAGGCGCTGGACTCGTGAATTGGCATTCAACAACATCCAACCAAACCCGTCAACTCTTACAGTGTCAACCTTCGCAGAGGAGAGACATAATTTATCTCTTGTTGATAAACAATCACTCCACTGAAGTATTCCGGGATATGCCCAATTCACCTGCCGGAGTATCTGCCATGACAAACGATAAAGTAAGCACGTCGACACAACCAGTGAAAGCCGAGTACGACCGTCTTGATGAATCTCGCGTTCAAGGCGTTCCGTGGACAAAATGGGGACCGTATCTCAGTGAAAGGCAGTGGGGCACGGTGCGCGAGGACTATAGCGCGAACGGCGATGCGTGGAACTACTTCACGCATGACGAGGCTCGTTCACGGGTGTATCGCTGGGGGGAGGATGGCATCGCGGGGATCTCGGACAATCAACAGCTTCTCTGTTTCTGTCTGGCGTTGTGGAATGGTGCGGACCCCATTCTTAAAGAGCGCCTGTTCGGATTAACAAACTCCGAAGGCAACCATGGTGAGGACGTTAAGGAGTATTACTTCTATCTCGACTCGACGCCTACTCACTCGTACATGAAGATGCTGTACAAGTATCCGCAGAAGGCCTATCCCTACGACGACATTGTTCAGACAAACAAGAAACGATCGCGCTCCGAATCAGAGTATGAGCTATTGGACACCGGCGTCTTCGATGAAAACCGATATTTTGATGTCTTTGTCGAATATGCCAAGGCCAACCCGGAAGATCTGCTGATTGCCGTGACGGCGCATAACCGCGGCGACAAGGATGCCACGTTGCACCTGCTACCCACCGCATGGTTTCGTAACACGTGGTGGGCAGAGAATGCACCATCGTCACGACCGGCGTTGACCGCTAGCAAAGATGGACTGGGTGTTCATGCCGATCATCCAGTCCTTGGGGGATACGAGCTGCGCTTCGATGGGAATCCGGCTCTTTTATTCACGAATAACGAGACTAACGAAGAGCGTCGCGGAGGACAATCGATTACTCCCTATACGAAAGACGCTTTTCATCGTTACCTGTTGAAGGGTGAGAAGGCTGCGGTGAACCCTACCCAGAGCGGCACCAAGGCCGCAGCCCACTATGAGATGAAGATTCCTGCGGGAAAGAGTTCGACGTTACGAATGCGCCTTACGAAGAGTGGCACGGCAGGCAAGATCGGCTTTGACGACTTTTCGTCCGTCATGACAAACCGACTACAAGAGGCTGATGAGTTTTATCGGATGGTTTTGCCTGAGCATGTCTCGGATGACGAAAAACTGGTGATGCGGCAGGGATTCGCAGGAATGCTGTGGTCGAAACAGTTTTACTACTATGATCTTGAGCGGTGGCTCGAAGCGCGTAATGCTCCCGAAGACCAGGTAGCGGCCGGAGTGCGCAACTCAGGCTGGTTCCATATGCTGACACAGGATGTCATCTCCATGCCGGATAAGTGGGAGTATCCGTGGTTTGCAGCATGGGATCTCGCATTTCATTCTCTGCCCCTTTCAATGGTGGATCTATCCTTTGCCAAGACGCAGCTGAAGCTAATGCTGGACAGTCTGTATCTGCATCCCAATGGTCAACTTCCGGCATATGAGTGGAACTTCGGAGATGTTAATCCGCCAGTGCATGCGTGGGCCTGTCTCGCGCTCTATCGGGCCGAACGAGCAGAGTGCGGCAGGGCCGATATTTCCTTCCTCGAGCAGTGTTTTCAAAAACTGCTGTTGAACTTTACCTGGTGGTTGAACCGCAAGGATGCGGACGGAAAGAACGTCTTTCAGGGCGGTTTTCTTGGACTCGACAACATCGGCGTCTTCGATCGCAGTAGTCCGCTGCCGACGGGCGGCCATCTGGAACAGGCCGACGGAACTGCCTGGATGTGTCTCTTCTCACAAAACATGTTGCAGATCGCGATTGAGTTGAGCGCAACAAATCCTATGTACTCTGAGATGGCGTTGAAGTTTACGGAGCATTTTTTGTGGATTGCCGGAGCGATGACTAATGTCGGCGAGGACGGTGATCAGATGTGGGATGAAGAGGATGGCTTCTTCTACGACATTCTTCGACTGCCCGACGGCCGCGCGACGCGCCTGAAGTTACGCTCCATGGTTGGTTTGCTGCCTTTGTGTGCAACAACAGTGATCGAAACCCCGTACCTCGATCATTTTCCTGACCTAATGAAACGCGTCGAAGACTTTTTGACAAGGCACTCCGAGCTCTGCGACAACATTACTTCGCTGCGGGTAAAAGGAGTGAATAATCGCCGGATCCTGGCTTTGCTGAACGAAGGCAAGCTGCGGCGAGTTCTTCGTCGGATGCTTGATCCTAACGAATTTTTGAGCGACTACGGGATTCGATCGATTTCAAAAACTTATGAAGGGCATCCCTTCGTCTTTGAATACCCCGGCGGTCGAAACACAGTAGAGTATTTGCCGGCGGAGTCGAATACGGGGATGTTTGGCGGGAACTCGAACTGGCGTGGGCCAATCTGGATGCCGGTAAATACGCTGATTCTGCGCGGACTTTATCAGTACTATCAGTTCTACGGCGAGGATTTTAAAATCGAGTGCCCGACAGGTTCCGGAAAGATGATGACACTATACGAAGTTGCTGTGGAGCTCAATCGCCGGTTGTCCAATATCTTTCTGCGCGATGCGACGGGCCGTCGCGCCGTGTATGGTTCTTTGGCCAAGTTTCAGAACGATCCTTACTGGAAAGATCTGATTCTCTTCCATGAGTATTTCCATGGAGATAACGGCGCAGGGATCGGCGCGAGTCATCAGACGGGGTGGACGGGAGTAATTTCTTACTTGATGAAGCTCTCTTCACTAATAACTGCCGAAACTGCGCTGAAGACAGAGAGCGCCTATGCTGCCCTTCATGCAGAACCGAACAAACCAACGTCCACCTGACCCGCTTGCAGCTCTCTTTGTGCAACTCGCTATAAAATAAGGGGACAGACAAATGACAGGTACGTACGGATGTCCTGGTCTGATTCCGCAGAAGAACGAGATGTAATGCTTTATTCCACAGATAACCTTCGTATTACTTGGACAAAAGTCGTTCTACCGCCTGCCTTTCTTGAAGAGGAGCTGCCTGTTACGGAGCAGGCCTCGGCAACGGTCTACAACGCTCGCAACGAAATTGTAAAGATTCTCAATGGCGAGGATAAGCGCCTGCTCGTGGTGGTAGGTCCCTGCTCCATTCACGACACGAAGGCCGCACGTGAATATGCCGAGTTGTTGAAGGGTGCGATCGCTGAGTTCTCTGAAGAGCTCTGCCTGATTATGCGGGTTTACTTCGAGAAGCCACGCACAACGCTTGGCTGGAAAGGGTTGATTAACGATCCGTATCTCGACGAGTCATTCCAGATTAACGATGGTTTGCGCAAAGCGCGGCATCTCCTCCTAGACCTGGCTAAGATGGGAGTTCCTGCAGGCACGGAGTTTCTCGACATGATCTCGCCGCAGTATGTATCGAGCCTCGTGAGCTGGGGGGCGATCGGTGCGCGTACGACAGAAAGCCAGGTGCATCGCGAACTTGTGTCGGGACTTTCCTGCCCAGTAGGCTTCAAAAATGGGACGTCAGGAAATGTACAGATTGCGATTGAGGCGATACTCTCTGCGGGGCAGCCTCACAATTTTCTAGGGCACACCAAACATGGACAGACCGCGATTTTTGTGACGAAGGGGAATCGCGACTGCCACATCATCTTGCGCGGCGGAAGACAGACCGTCAACTATGACGCGGCTTCTGTTGAAGAGACCTGCAAGCAGATGGAGAAAGCGGGGATTCGGCCACAGGTCATGATCGACTGCAGCCATGCGAACAGCCAGAAGGAGCACACCAGGCAGGTGGTTGTCGCTCGTGATGTTGCCGGGCAGATCTCCGCAGGTGACACGCGCATCATTGGTGTAATGCTCGAGAGCAATCTCGTCGAAGGAGCACAGAAGCTTGTTCCTGGGAAGGAACTCGTCTACGGGCAGAGCATCACCGACGCCTGCATAGGCTGGGACGAAACCACAAAAGTGCTGCGTGAACTCGCTGTCGCAGTGCGGTCTTCGCGCTTCGCCCACGTTTAGCTGTGATTTCTGAACTTTAAATCTCTACTAGCATCGAAATTGGCTCTGAATATGACGAATGGTTTGCAGAACTCTGAAGTCCCGATACGCGTCCGCATCGCGCCCAGCCCCACCGGAGATCCACACGTCGGCACGGCCTATATTGGCCTGATCAACTTTATCTATGCTCGCCAGCGCGGAGGGAAATTTGTACTTCGCATTGAGGACACCGACCGCGTCCGCTTCGTCGCGACATCAGAACAGGAGATATTCAATTCTCTCCACTGGCTCGGCCTCGCATGGGATGAAGGCCCGGACGTCGGCGGCCCTTTCGGCCCCTACCGGCAGTCGGAACGCACAGAGATCTATCGCGAGCATGTCGAGCTCCTGCTCGCCAATGGGACCGCCTATCGCTGCTTCTGCACCGCTGAGGAACTGGAAATTGTTCGCCGACAGCAGATTGCCGCGAAACTTCCGCCTCGGTATCCCGGAACCTGCCGCCACCTGAGCGCGGAGACAGAGCAAGCCAATCTTGCCGCGGGCAAACCGTTTGTTGTTCGCATGGCAGTCCCTCCCCACGCACGGAACGCAACGACTTCAACAACCTTTCGCGACGAACTGCGCGGCGATATCACCTTCGAGCATTCAAATGTGGACGACCAGGTGCTCTTGAAGTCCGACGGCTTTCCGACTTACCACCTTGCGAATGTCGTTGACGATCACCTGATGCAGATCACGGACGTCATCCGTGCGGAGGAGTGGATCTCATCGACGCCAAAACATGTCTTGCTGTATCGAGCCTTCGGATGGCAACAACCGCGGTTCTGGCATATGCCATTGCTGCGCAATCTCGATAAGTCAAAGATTTCGAAACGTAAGAACCCAGTCTCGCTGATCTATTATCGCCAGGCTGGCTTTCTTCCTGAAGCCGTCATCAACTTTCTCGGCCTGATGGGCGGAGGAATGCCTGAATCGGGCGGGCCTGTCGCGGAGAAGTTCTCACTTGGTGAAATGGTTGAACGTTTCGAGGTAAAAAACATCCGCCTCGGCGGCCCGGTCTTTGATCTGACGAAGCTCAAGTGGTTGAACGGCGAATATATCCGCGCCATGTCGTCTGAAGATTTCTATGCCGCGTTGCGCTCCACAGTCCTCGGCGATACGTACCTCAGAGAGATTGCGTCGCTGGTACAGACGCGCGTTGAGACACTGGGCGAATTTGGCAATCTAACTCACTTCTTCTTCGCCGACGACATTCTTCCATCGGCAGAGGTTTTTGTTCCGAAGAAGCGGACGCTTGAGGAGACTCTTGCCTTTGCCGCTGAGCAACTGACCGTGCTCGAATCAACCGAGTGGAGCAAAGAAACGCTCGAAGCTGCGTTGAAGAAGCTCGGTGAAGAAAAGCAATGGGCGGTCAAGGAGAACTTTATGCTGCTACGCGCGATCGTTACGGGCAGCACAATGTCTCCTCCGCTATTGGAGAGCATGGTTGTGTTCGGCAAAGCCCGTTCTCTCGACCGAGTGCGACGTTTTCTCGAAGCACAGAAGAAACTGTCCGGCTCAAAGAAATAGCATCGACTGAACGCCTGCCGCAGTTTTCAAGGGCGTTCGAACCTTTGATCCGCAATCTGTCACAATTCTGGCACTTGTCTGTCGTCTATTTCGTACCATTCCTTCGGGTCGGTTCGCCAAGTTCTGACGGCCCTTTGAGGACACGATCGATGAAGTTCGCCATGATCTTTCTGTTGTCCGTGATACCCGGTATGTTGGCGTCTCATGCCGAGACAACTCCTGCACCTCCCGGCAAATTGGTCGACCTTGGCGGTCATCGTCTGCATGTTAACTGCACGGGCAAAGGAAAATTTACAGTGGTCGTCGAAGACGGGTTGGGAGACTTTTCCTTCGATTGGATTCTTGTTCAAGCCAAGGTCGAGAAGTTCACAAGAATCTGCACCTATGATCGAGCCGGTTATGCGTGGAGCGACCCGGGCCCTAAGCCGCGCACATTCGCACAGCTCAATCTCGAGCTTCACGATGCGCTGGGAAAATTGGGAGAACGGAGTCCGCTGATTCTGGTTGGCCATTCCTTTGGCGGTGGCGTTGTTCGAAACTATTCGGCCGCCTATCCTACGCAGGTTGCGGGCATGGTTCTTGTGGATACCACCCATGAGGATCAGCGAATCTCGATGGGCCCGAAGAGGACCGGCCGGATACGTGATTCCGCAAACGGAGTTCCAATCCCAACGCCACGAGAAGATCTTCTGCCTACCGACAAACCCAATCTCTCGCCGGTTGCGAGCCCCCCTGGAAAAATCGAACCGCCATTCACCCTATTGCCCGAAAAAGAACAGAGCCTTCACCAATGGGCCGAGCGTCTGCCAGCGCTCAACGCCGCCGAAGACAGCCAGAAAGAATGGTCAGCTGAATCTATGGAATTAATGCATACAACACCGCAAGAGGGAATCCTGGGATCGATACCTCTTATCGTTCTTACCCGAGCGAAGGGTGGTTTCGGCTCAAATCTCGATGTGTCAGCAGAAGAATTGGAAGCGGAACGTCTTCGCCTGCAAGCGAGCCTGGCGCTTCTGTCGTCCAATGGACGGCAGATTGTTATCCAGAGTGGCCACAACATCCATCTGGAAGCACCGAATGCGGTTGCCGATGCCATCAAAGAGGTCGTTCTTGCTTGCGAGCAGGCAAAGAAATCACGAACGGTTCCTTAGCCGTTTTTGAACATCTGCTTTATCCCGCGCAGCGCCTGCCGTGTCCTCTCTTCATTTTCGATCAGCGAGAACCGTACGAAACCATCTCCGTGTTCGCCAAAGCCAACGCCGGGGCTGACTGCAACCTTCGCCTCCAGTAGCAGCTTCTTTGAGAATTCTACTGAGCCAAGTTGGCGGTATTGCTCGGGAATCTTCGCCCACGCAAACATCGTTGCCATTGGCAGTTCGACAGGCCAACCTAGCTTGTTCAACCCAGGAACCAACACGTCACGACGGTCCTTGTAGTTGTCTCGGATCTCGGCAACGCAGTCCTGAGGCCCTTCGAGTGCTGCGATAGCTGCCACTTGAATTGGCGTGAAAGTGCCATAGTCGAAGTAGCTTTTGATCCTTCCCAAAGCAGCAACGAGTTTTGGATTGCCTACCATGAAGCCCACGCGCCAACCGGGCATGTTGTAGCTCTTGGAGAGTGTGAAGAACTCCACCGCGATATCCTTGGCGCCGGAAACCTCCAGCACGCTCGGCGCACGGTAGCCATCGAAAACGATGTCTGCATAGGCCAGATCGTGGACGATGTAGATGCCAAGGTCTTTGCATAGTGCGACGATCCGCTCAAAGAAAGGGAGGTCGACGCACTGTGCCGTGGGGTTCGCAGGAAAGTTCAGGATCAGCAGCTTTGGTCTCGGGTGCATTCGCGGCAGATCGTATTCCAGCCGCTTCATCATCGCATCCGCGTTGCTACCGTCCATCGCGATACTCTGCACCTTCGATCCGGCGATCACGGGACCGAAGATATGGATCGGATAGCTTGGATTCGGTACTGCCACGGTATCTTCGTCATCCAGCACCGCAAGGCATAGATGGGCAATACCCTCCTTCGAACCGATCGTGACGATCGCTTCGCTTTCGGGATTGAGATCCACGTTGTACCGTGTCTGATACCAGTTGCATATCGCTCTGCGAAGCCGCGGGATTCCGCGCGAGAGCGAATAACGATGGGTTGCCGTTTTCTGCGCTGCCTCAATCAGTTTGTCGACTATATGCTTCGGCGTTGCCCCGTCAGGGTTGCCCATGCCGAAGTCGATGATATCCTCGCCCCGTTTTCGGGCCGCCGCCTTCAGCTCGCTTGTAATGTTGAACACGTACGCTGGCAGCCGTGTCAGCCTTCGAAATTCTTCCATCCCGCCGTGAACTCCTTATCGGTTCCGTATCTCTCATGATGCCATCACTTTCCGCATGCCGAGGAGAGACGTATCGAAGCTACCAATAGCGGAATGCAGGATTACGCGATCGCTACTTCGCTATGAAGATCACCTGCACGGGCAGCATCTTCGGCGGGTAACACGCGGCGTGATCGCAGGCTTGGTAGCGCAGGGAGCCTTCCACCGTGTGAGAGCCCGCTTCCGCAACAACCGGCAGCTTTACGGTAAAGGCACCGGTGTATACGTCCAGCTTCTCTGACGGATCAAAGCTGAAGCTGTAGGAGGTACCTGGAGGGTATTCCAACGCCTCGGCTTTGACTCCATTCGCGGGCTGCAAAGTCATCTGCGTAGGAATCAGCAGCTCTGACTTTGGCGTATGTGAGTTAACGTGAAAGCCGTCGACGACGCGGAAGTGCAGTTCCAGCACTCTACGCTTCCCTGCCTCTATCTGTTGCTGTTCGGCGGCGTAGATGACAAATGCCTTCGGTTTCGGCGCGGGAGCATCGAGATTTCCCACCTGTTGACAGGACGCGCCAATCGGCGCACAGATAAAAGCGGTCGCGAGCGTGAGACAAAACCGAATCACTGGCCACCTGCCGACGGGGCTCCAGAGGCAATCGTCTTTTTGATGTGAGCTTCAATCTGATCTTTGCCGCCAAGCCCAGCCGTTTCGTCAACGATAATGCCGTTGCGATCAACGTAAAACGACATCGGAAGATAGTCCATTCCCTCCGGCGAATAAGCCTTCTGGACTTTGCCATCGGTCAACAAAATCGGATAAGTCACACCGGTTTTTTTGGCAACCTTCGCAATGGCTTCGTTGCCCGCATCGACGTCATCCGCCAGACCGAGGATAACCAGTCCCTGCGAGGCATACTGCTTGTTAAACTCCTCGAACCAAGGCATCTCGACCTTACAGGGTCCGCACCAGGTTGCCCAAAAATTCACGAGCACGGGGTGTCCCTTGAAATCGCTGAGCGACACTTTTTTACCTTCAAGTGTAATCAAGGTAAATGCTGGAGCCGCTTTACCCAACATCTGTGCTGCTTCGGCCTCGGGAGACTGCGAGTCTGAGGACGCAGTGGCACCGGCCTTTTCTGGCGTTAAAACGACTCTGCTTTCCTGCGCCTGCTGCATCGCTTTGCGACGCTCACGCAAATTATGCCACCCTGCCCACAACAAAAACGCGATGCCGACGATCATCACGCCAAGAACCAATCCGTTCCGTTTCACGTCTGAATCCTTCCGGCACGCCAACCGCGCCATTTCACTCTATCTAGTTTAGACGCAAAGCCTCCGGGAACGATTCTCGAAGGCCTTGGCAAGACCGGAACAGCGCGTCTGCTAGCATCGACATTGGTTCGGCCATGCCCGTCAAAGTTACTAACTCGCCAGACTCTTCGAAACCGTCAGAGTTCGTACGCGTTGAAGCGGCCGCGCTTACCGAACTTGCCCTGCGGATGGATGGGTCCATGAGCAAGCCTTTCACGGAGGCTACTGCGCTGTTGCTTGGGGTCGCCGACGGACGAGGCCGCATCATTGTCACGGGGATCGGCAAAAGCGGAATCATCGCACGCAAGATCGCAGCCACGCTTCGTTCCACGGGCACACAGGCACACTTTCTTCATGCAGCGGAAGCGATTCACGGCGATCTTGGCATGCTGGCGGCCGGCGACGTTGTCGTTGCACTCTCTTACAGCGGCGAGACGGAGGAGTTGCTGCGTCTGCTCCCGACGCTTCAGCGGCTCAAGGTACAGCTTGTCGTGATCAGCGGGTGTAGCACTTCGACTCTTGCACGGGCGAGCAGGATCTTCCTGGACGCGGGTGTCTCGAACGAGGCCTGCCCACTTAACCTCGCACCCACAGCATCCACCACGGTAATGTTAGCGCTGGGCGATGCGCTCGCGCTCGAGGTGAGCCGTCGCCGCGGCTGGAAGGCCGAGGACTTTGCCGATCTGCATCCCGGTGGACGTTTGGGCAAACGCCTCGCTCGCGTCTCCGAGTTATTACATAGCGGCGACGCTCTGCCACAGGTCGAAATTGGGACGCCAATGACGCAAGTGATCTATGAGATGTCCCGCAAGAAGCTCGGCATGACCACTGTTCTCGAGCACGGCCGACTCGCAGGCATGATCTCAGACGGAGATCTTCGCCGCCTGCTGGAACGTGATGGCTCGCACGCCCTTGAACATACTGCCGGCGAGATTATGAATTCAACACCAGTCACCATCAGCGGCACCGCTCTGGCATCTTCGGCCCTTGCTCTCATGGAGGACCGAAAGATTACTTCACTGGTCGTGGTGGGAACGAATGGGAAGGTTGAGGGCGTTGTCCATCTTCACGATCTCTGGACGCTGCAGCTTTCCTGAAATCGTCAGTTGTTTCTGTCTCTGCGAGCTCAATCTGAAGGCACGAGAGTTGCGCGGAAGATAGAATAGTGACAATAGAATATTTCACACCCAAAACAGCTGGAAGGTTACCCGAGAACGCATGCATCGCTGGTCACAACTTTTTATCCCTACCCTCCGTGAAGCGCCCGCCGACGCCGAAGTTGCCAGTCACAAGCTTCTTCTCCGTGCCGGCTATATCCGCCAGCTAGGCGCGGGCATCTACAGCTACCTCTTTCTGGGCAATCGCTCCATCAACAAGATCATCGGCATCGTCCGTGAGGAGATGGACCGTATTGGTCAGGAGTTCTTCCTTCCCGCACTCAACCCGAAGGAAATCTGGGAGGAGAGCGGCCGCTGGTCTGGCATGGGCGACAACATGTTCCGCCTGGAAGATCGCAAAGGAGCCCAGCTTTGTCTCGCCATGACTCACGAGGAGATCGTCACCGACATCGCACGCAAGGAACTTCGCAGCTACAAACAGCTCCCGCAAATCTGGTACCAGATTCAGACTAAATTCCGCGATGAGCCACGCCCACGATCCGGTCTGCTGCGTGTCCGCCAATTCCTCATGAAGGACTCCTACTCCTTCGACCTCGACGAAGCTGGCCTTGATGTCTCCTACAACAAACACGACGAGGCCTACCGTCGCATCTTCACTCGGAGTGGCCTCAACTTCGTCGTCGTCGAAGCCGACTCTGGAGCCATGGGCGGCTCAGGATCGCAGGAGTTTATGGTCTACACCGAGGCCGGTGAAGACCTCATCGTCAGTTGCCCCGAGAGCGGCTACGCAGCAAACATGGAAAAAGCCACCTCGCGGCTCTTCCCCGTCACCGAAATGGAACCGACCGGTGACGGTCTGCCCGAACTCGTCCATACTCCAGGCAGAGCCGCAATCGCTGACGTGGCCGAGTTCTTCAAAATTTCGCCAGCATCTGATATCAAGACGGTCGCCTACATGGGAAGCAAGAAGGACGGTACGGGGAAAACCGTCGAGGTCCCGATCATCGCCTTCCTGCGCGGCGATCACTTCGTCAACGAGACTAAGTTGATGGCCACCACCTACGTCACCGAACTCCGCACTATGGCGGCTGAAGAACTTGCTCTCTACTTCGGGGGGCCAGCTGGGTATCTCGGCCCAATCGGACTTAAAGTTCTTCCCGCCGACAAGGGCGATCCATCCGCCGCATTTGTCGTCGTCGATAAGGGACTCGAAGGCCGCAAAAATATGGTCGGCGGCGCCAACAAGCTCGACTATCACTACCGCAACATCGTCCCTGGCCGCGATTTTACCTGGACTCGAGTTGCTGACATCCGCAATGTTAACGAAGGTGATCTGGATGTCTCGAGCGGCAAGCCTCTCAAGATTGGCAAAGCCGTCGAGATCGGCCACATCTTCAAGCTAGGCAATAAATACTCGAAGTCAATGGGGGCCTCCGTCCTCAATCGCGAAGGAAAAGAAGTCATGCCTATCATGGGCTGCTACGGCATCGGCATCGAGCGCATTCTCACTGCCGCTATCGAATCCTCGGCAGCGCACAACGGAGGCAATAGCTACGCACTGCATCCCTCCATCGCACCGTTCCAGGCCGTTGTCACCATTACAAACGTCGGAGATGCAAATCTCCTCGCTGCGGGAGAAAAAGTCGCTGCCGCTCTCGAAGATGCCGGCGTCGATGTCATTTTGGATGATCGCGACGAACGCGCCGGAGTAAAATTCAAAGACGCTGACCTCGTTGGTATTCCGTTTCGAATCAACATCGGACGCGGAATAGCTGAAGGTAAAGTTGAACTCGTTGATCGTCTAAAGTTAACGAATGAGGAACATCCCATCGATGAGATCGCTACACACCTTGTGGGTCTTGTACGCCAAGCTACACTAAACCCCGTTGACCCAATCACGCCCTGATGTCACACGCGGCATCTAACTCGTCTAACCATGTAGACCGCGCTTATGCTGAGCGGCCTTGAATCTCTTCTATGCCCGTCAAACTCAAATACGGAAACTCGACAAGTACAACCTCACGTATCACACAACTCCTGCATTCTCGCCTGTTCCGCATCTGTCTCGTTGCGGTGCTCGGTTTGATGGTGATTGGAGTCTCTGTCTTCGGCTACTTCTACTATCACTTTCAGAAAATCGTTGACGACCGTATCGCCTCAGGCCCGCTCTTCGCCAGTGTTTCGCAGATCTACGCTGCACCCCGCGAAGTTCGCGACGGCCAAAAACTCTCGCTAAACGAGATCGCTGCCGATCTGCGCAGGGCCGGATATAACAGCCATCCGCAACTCGGCACCTACCAACTCAACGGCGACAACATTTTCATCAAGCCCGGCCCTGAGAGCTACCACAACACCGACGGCGCCACCATCACAACCGGGGACGGCATCGTTCAGAGCATCACCGCAGAAAACGGAGCCGAGCTCAAGGCCTACGAACTTGAGCCCCAACTCATCACGGCCCTCTCGGAAGACAAGAACCGGACCAAGCGGCGCTTTGTGACCTACCAGGAGATTCCTCAGCACATGGTGCAGGCGGTCGTCGCTATTGAGGATCGCGACTTCTTCAATCATGGCGGAATCAATTATCTGCGCACCATCAAATGCGGTTTTCAGGATCTGCTCTCGCACCATATGAGCTGTGGAGGTTCCACGCTCACGCAACAGCTCGCTCGCGGCTTCTTCCTCTCGCCCGAAAAAAAGATCACTCGCAAGCTGCGGGAGATTATGATCACCTTCCAGCTCGAGGCTCGCTTCAACAAGCAGCAGATCTTCGAGATGTACGCCAATCAGATGAATCTTGGCCACATCGGAAGTTACGAGATTAACGGCTTCGGCGAGGCGGCGCAGTCCTTCTTCGGCAAGCCGCTTGGTCAGCTCGACATCGCCCAGTGCGCCATGCTCGCTGGGCTGCTTCAGAACCCAAGCTATCGCAATCCCTATCGTCATCCCGAGCGCGCTATGGAGCGTCGCAACATCGTCCTCGATACCATGGTCGAGACCGGCGCCATTACCCGCGCCCAGGCTGACGCAGCCAAAGCCGAGCCGCTTCGCCTTGCCCCTCCCAACATTGACGCAAGCGAGGCTCCCTACTTCGTCGATCTCGTTCACGAGCGGCTCGTTCAACGCATTGGCGATCAGGATCTCTCGCACCAGAGCTTGCGCATTTACACCTCGCTCGATCCTGATCTCCAACAGATTGCCTCCGAGGCGGTCGAGGTTGGCATGAAGAATGTCGACGATCTCGTCCGCCACCTGCATAAGACACCCAAAGGTCAGGAACCGCCACCGATCACCTACCCACAGGTGGCACTCGTCGCGCTCAATCCGCACACCGGCCAGATCCTCGCGCTCGTTGGAGGACGCAACTACGGCGCGTCCCAACTCAACCATGCCACTTCCAACCGCCCCACCGGTTCTATCTTCAAGCCATTCGTTTACGCAACCGCCTACAACACTTCACTCAATGGGACCTCACTCGGAGAAGGCGGAGTCTTCACCGCTCTCACTCAACTCAACGACGATCCGCAAGACTTCGGCACCGACGACCAGCCATATACCCCCGGCAACTTCGAAAAAAACGAGTTTCCTGGAATGGTTACAGCGGCCACCGCAATCGCGCACTCGCTCAATATCGCAACCATCGCCCTTGCGCAAAAGGTCGGCTACGGAAATGTAGCAACCCTCGCTCACTCCGCAGGCATTCTCTCTGCCAAGGCCACGCCTTCCGTCGCTATCGGAACGTACAGTGCCACGCCGATTGATATGGCTGGCGCATACACCGTCTTTGCCAACAACGGTGTTCATCTCAATCCGTGGATGGTAGCGTCAGTTCGGAACACCAACGGCGATATCGTCTCCGACTTCTCTCCGGAGGGTAAACAGGTGCTCGATCCCCGCGTCGCTTACCTGACCCAGTCGCTGATGGAAGGTGCACTCAACTACGGAACCGCCGCCGGGGCAGTCCGCGGACATGGCTTCAGCGCTCCTGCAGCAGGCAAGACCGGCACCAGCCACGACGCGTGGTTCGCGGGCTACACCTCTAATCTTCTCTGCATCATCTGGGTCGGCAACGACGACTACACCGATGTCAAGCTTCAAGGCGCTCATGCCGCCGCGCCCATCTGGACCGAATTCATGAAGCGTGCGATCCAACTCCCTCAATATTCGGACGTCAAACCGTTCAGCGCACCTGAGGGAGTCACCGTTGCTCGCATCGACAGGCCCACCAGCCTTCTGGTCGACTCAAGCTGCCCGAACAACAGCTTCTATGTTGGGTTCCTCGACGGCACTGCACCCGTAAATACCTGTAGCCAAATGGGTGAAAATCCACAGAATTTCTTTCAGAAGATCTTCGGCCTCGGTGGCAGTAGGCCGACAAATCCCGACACGACCCGACCAAACGCAACTCCACCCCCGCCAGCTGCAACTGGGGCACCCATAGTCCGGCAGGCACCGAACACTCCTCCTGACGGCAATGCACCCGACACCACGCAGCAGCCTGCGCAGCCCAAGAAGAAAAACTTCTTCCAGAAGATCTTCGGCGGAAAAGATAAAGAAAAACAGGAGCCGCAACAGCAGCAGCCACCACCGCAATAAAATTGCTGCGCATCGGACGGTCTACTTCGTGTGCGCTACGATCGAGCATTTCTCCGGCCCATGCAGTTGCTTGGTGCAATTCTCCAGAGCTTTTTTGTCTGCCAAGCCCTGATCGATCTGCCCGAACGAAACTCCCCAAGCCTCCGAACCATTCGTCGCAAATGCCTTGTAAGGCCCCATGATCAGGAAGTTACGAAACGCAGCCACGCCTCTTTCGTTGAGCCCTGCCGGAGGCGGCACTTCGGGAACCGGTGGCGCTGGGAGCAGAGGCGTTTCAATCAGCACATTTTGCGCACGCAGATATTCCTCAACCGTCGGCGTCCATCCTGCAATGTTGTAGTAGTATCCATGCCCATCCTCCCGATAAGGAGGAGCGAGCACAAACTGATCGATGCCACCACCCTCACGGAACGCTGTCTCGAACTTACGCGCAACGTCAGGCGGAAACCAATGATCGTTCTCCGAGTAGACCCACAGCATCGGTACTCGCGATTTCTTTCCGAAATGCTTGAATGCAGAGATGACTGCGCTGAGATCGCAGTTATTTTCCTTACCGTCGCCACCGCGGCCACCCGCAAAACTGATTGCAGCCTTCAATCCCTCCGGCGGATTCGCCGTCAGCGCAACCTGCGCGAACCCTCCTGTTGAAACACCTGCGCTCACAATTATTCCCGCATCGACTTCCGGCAAGGTTGCGCCGTACTTTGCTGCAGCTCGTAGGTCATCCGCGCTGCTCTCTCCAGCTTCCGTGAAGCTGCCTCCTCCCTGGCGTTGACAGCCGCCGTGCTTCCCATCTTGCTCACCGCTCGATCGCCCATATCCCCTGCGTATAACGACAAGAACGACAAAACCGCGTCGTGCAAACCAGATTGCCTGCGGCAGATACTTTCCCGGGGTCTCTGTCGCTCGCTCCGTTGAGTCAGCTGAGGTCCCGTGGGTGAGAATCGCAAGCGGATGTTTTCCCGGTCGTTTCACCTCAACCTGCATGACATCGAGCCCGAGGGGCGCACCAGGGGCGGCCATCATAAATTCCCGCTCAAGCCATTGAAGTTTCGCAGGAGCGCCAACAGACGATCCACTCTCCGTCTGCGCATGCGCTGAACCAACGGCAAACAAGACTGCAAAAAACAAAATGAACTTCATGCCAACACTACAGCCCACTCGGTTCTCGAAGTCAACAATTCTTCTTGCGAACGAAGTAACTCCATCTGCCCATTAGGCTAGCCATGGCTGACACTCCGGACACCAGTAGGTAGAGCGCCCTTGCGGCCCCTGTCTTTGCATCATCACGATAGCGCCGCATCGACGACACTCCTGGTCCTTCCGCCGATAAACCCAAAGCCGTTCCTCACGATTCATCGAGTGCGTCGTCCGGCGATTCCCTCCATACGTGACGATTCCATCGCCCTTGCCATCTAACACATTCGCCTTCATATACCGGTGAGCGAAATCCACCATCGCTTCCATCTCGCGCTCAGTGAGAGTTTGTACCGCACGAAAAGGGTTCACACCTGCAGAAAACGCAACCTCGCTCTTATAGACATTTCCCAAACCTGAGAGCACTCGCTGATTCAGCAGCGCATCTCCAATCTCTGTCTCAGGATTCTCCCGCGCATACTTCCTAAACCGCTCAATGCCGCTCTCCACCGTGAAACCTTTCGATAAAATATCGGGGCCCAGTTTCGGCACCTCGCTGCTTCTTTCGAGCGACCGGGCGGTATGAAATTCGGCGATCGGTATATTGAATCCAACTGCTTCCCAATCAGCCGTCTGAATTACAACGCGCATATGACCGCGCCCACTCCGCCAACGTTCGCCTGTGCGATACAGGTGCCAACTTCCGCTCATGAGCATGTGAGTCAGGAGAATCAAGTCGCCTGAAAAATAGATGAGGCACCACTTCCCTCGTGACTCCACCTTTTCGATCACACGGCCCACCAGCGGCGTGTTGTCGTTTACCCTTGCGAGCTTTGCCAGGCCTGTCTCAAATCCCGTGACGACCTTGCCGCCGATGGCACGCTGTAACGCCCGCGCGGTTCGATAGATTGTGTCGCCTTCAGGCATTTGCGCTTACTCCGCTGCGCTGGCCCGGCAGAGGAGGCAGATTTCTCCGCACATTGAATCCCATCGCACCAGGAGCGAATCCTGCATCGAGCAGAGACCGGGCCATCCAATGTTCCGCTACAGCGACTCCATTGATCGTGGTAATCAACATCCCACCGCGCCCGCTCGCATCTTAGTCGTCGTGTACCCGCGCAACTAAAAACTCTGCCAGGCTTCGCGCCACCTGAGATCGCTGCGGCTCCTCTTCCGGCAGAAACACCTGCAGATTCGGATTCCCTCTCCGCAGATACGCCACCAACTCTCCATCGCAGAGAATCACCCGTGCACCTACGCTTCTCGTCAGCGATGTTCCCGTCTCGGGTGCCGCCGGCCAACGCATCAACGCACCATAGGGATTCGCCGGATCTGTCGCCGCCAGCTTCAGCATCTCGCTTTTTTCCGATTGCGGTGAGACACGCAGCGAACGCAAGAGATCCACCGCCGCGGGCATCGCAAACTGCGTAGCACCAAGATCGGCGGCGAAATATCCTCGTCGAACTCTCCCGCTCTCCTCCAGAGCCTTCATCACATCGTAGATCGCGGAAAATCCCCCTTGCAGATTCTCAGCATGAGCCGTCTCGCGAAACACTACGCCGTAACGGGTCAGCAGCTGCAGCGCCATCGCATGACTCCACTCGGTTGCGGATCTGTCCGTGGCAAAAGCGGCAGAGTTCAACGCCCAGCGGCCTAGCGCGGTCGGCGGGGTCGTCCGGCGGGATCGGAAGACAGCCTGCTGATTGATTCGTCGCGCAGGCTTTCGTGAACTGCTCGCCGGTCGCTCGCAATACGCTCGCAGCGCCGCCATGCCATCGTTCGTCAACATTCCCCCCCACACCAGATTCCAGAGCGCCCCCAGCGTCTCACCCGGATAACCACCGCCGACGCTATCGTGCAGCTCCTGAAAAAACGAAGCGCCATGCAGCTTGAGGTAATTCACAATCTCTGTCTCTCTAGTGACCTCAGATTTCTCTTCATCGCGTACAGGTCGTTCAGTCGGCCCAACAGGCCAAAGCGTGGACAGTTTATCTGCGAGGTAAAGGCTGATACGCCCATCGCGCTCGCCAATCGGACCCAGTCCAACCCATACAACCTCACCTGCGGCGATCAACGTATCCAAATCGGACGGTTTATAGCCCGCCAGACGAGCTGGCAGAATCTCGGCCTCAAGAATCGATGCGGGTAGAGGAGCACCCTGCAGATTTTCGACCACGTCGAGCAATGCGTCCAGCCCGCGACGCGGCTGCACCACTCCCTGCCAACGCGTGAATAGTCTCGCGAGTGTTCTCTGCTCGACAGGCTCGACCTCTTTGCGCAGCCGTGCAAGCGACCGGCGCCGGATTGTCCGCAGGACTTCGTTGTCGCACCACTCGCGATGAATTCCTCCGGGGCGGAAACCACCTTCAGCAACCTTTCCACTCTGCACCAATCGCTGCAAAACCGTTTCGATGCTGGCTTCGATCAGGCCGAAACGGCTTGCGGCTTCACGCGTGGTGAATGGGCCATGAGTGCGTGCAAATCGTCGCACCAGATCAACTAAAGCGTTTGGCGTCTCCTGAAGAAATGCCGCTGGCAACCCTGGGGGGAGTGGGACTCCAAGTGCATCGCGATATCGCGCGGCATCTTCCACCGCAATTAGCCTCTTCTCACTCGCGATCTGAATCTCCAGCACGCGGCGCGCTCGCATCAACCTTCCAACCGTCTCCGCAACCTCATCCGAGACACATCGCCGCCGCAACTCTCCTCGTGTCAAATCACCCAACCGAAGCAACAGATCGTGCACTCCATCCATGTTGCGTGCGCGGTACGTGTCTATGACGCACTGTAACTGCTCTTCTGTCTCTTCGATCGCACTCACATCCAACAGCTCACGAAGATCAGCATCTCCCATCAGCTCTCGCAACTGATCCTGATCGATCGAAAGCGCCTGAGCACGTCTTTCCGCCAATGGAGCATCACCATCGTAGATGTAGTTCGCCACGTAACTGAACAGCAGAGCCGACGCGAACGGCGACGGCGTTCGCGAATCGACCGTGTGCACGCGCAATGAGCGATTTTCAACATTTCGAAGCGTCTCCATCAGCGCGGGCATATCGAACACATCGCGCAGACATTCCCTGTAGGCCTCAAGTAGGATTGGAAATGAGGCATAGCGGCTCGCAACGCTTAGCAGGTCATATGCGCGCTTTCTCTGCTGCCACAACGGAGTTCGACCATCCGCCTTTCTCCTCGGCAGCAGCAACGCCCGCGCCGCGCTCTCGCGAAACTTCGCCGCAAACAGGGCCGTCGACCCAAGCTGCCGCATCACGAGTTCTGCCGCTTCTTCCGGAGGCAACAAAATTGGTTCGATGGCTGGAGCTTCATCAGTCTCGGGAAAACGCAGGACAAAGCCATCCTCCGACCACATCGTCTCCACGTCATATCCCAGCGAGTCCTTCAGCTTCGCCGTCGCTGCCATCGCCCAAGGAGCATGAACCCTGCTTCCAAACGGCGTGAGTACACAGACTCGCCAATCGCCGAGTTCATCTCTCACTCGCTCGACCACCAGGTTCCGATCATCTGGAACAACAACGGTGGCCAATTCCTGGTCTGCGAGATAACGCAACACATTCTCCGCGGCTAACGGATCAAGATCGTGCTCCGTCGTCAACCTCGCAATCGCAATGTTTCTCGGAGCCTCACGCAACTCCCTCACCAGTGCGCCAATTCTGCGCCCGAACTCGAGAGGTCTCCCAGCTCGATCGCCATGCCAGAACGGCATCTTCCCTGCCTCGCCCGGAGCCGGTGTCACCAACACACGGTCATGCGTAATCTCATCGATCCGCCAGGTCGAAGCCCCAAGGATAAACGTCTCGCCCACCCTGCTCTCGAAAACCATCTCTTCATCGAGTTCGCCCACACGTACCGGCTTGTTTCTCTCTCCTGCAAGAAAAACCCCATACATACCACGATCCGGAATCGTTCCCCCATTCAGAATCGCAATCCGCTTCACGCCGGCCCGAGGTGTGATCAAGTTACGGTTTCTGTCCCACGTAACGCGGGGCCGCAGATCCGCAAACTCATCCGACGGATATCTCCCCGCCAGCATATCCAGAACGCCATCGAATACATTTCTGCTCAGCTCCGCGAATGGAGCGGCTCCGCGCACCATTGCAAACAACGTCTCATAGTTAAGGCCAGGCCCTTCTTCGTCCCCGGTCCCCCGTTTTGCGCGGGCCGCATCAGCGATACTCAGCGGGGGATGCGCAATCACAGCCACCATCTGCTGCGCCAGTACATCCAACGGATTGCGAAGAAACCGCGTCAACTCGACGTGTCCCTCGTGCATTGCTCGCGTCACCGCCGCACATGCAATCAGATCCGCACGATACTTCGGGAAGATAATTCCGTCAGAAGGCACACCCACCTGGTGCCCGGCGCGGCCAATTCTCTGCATGCCGCTTGCGACAGAAGGTGGCGCTTCGATCTGAATCACCAGATCGATTGCGCCCATGTCGATCCCGAGTTCCAGTGAGGATGTCGCGACAAGGGCCTTGATCTTACCTTCTTTCAGTAATTCCTCGATCTCCGTCCGTTGCGCCGCCGCGAGCGAACCATGATGAGCGCGTGCAATTGGCTCCTTCGCAAGCTCATTCAGGGCACCGGCCAGGCGCTCTGCCACTCGACGCGCATTGACGAAGATCAGCGTCGATGTTCGCGCGCGAATAATCTCCAGCAGCCGCGGATGTATCGACTGCCAGATTGAGGTCCTTTTCGGTCCCTGTGAAGCGGCTCCACTCGGCTGCTCCTGAATCTCCCCGAGGCGAGCCATATCCTCGACAGGAACCTCAACCTTCAGTTCCAGTAACTTTCTCGTCCCCGCATTTACGACTGTTACAGGCCGATAGCGTGCGCCCGTTGCGCCGGCTTCGTGTATCTTTTCATCGGTACCGTCAGCGATATTCAGAACTTCGGCAATCGCCTGTGCACGCTGCGGACTCGACTCCAGAGCCTGTAACGCCACACTTTCTACAGCCCCCTCTGCACCACCTAGAAATCGCGCTACCTCCTCCAGCGGCCTCTGTGTTGCAGAAAGTCCAATGCGTTGCAACTTTCTTCCTGTCAGAGCCTCGAGCCGTTCCAGGGACAGTGCCAGATGAGCACCGCGCTTCGTAGGAACCAGCGCATGAATCTCATCCACGATTACTGTCTCAACCGATCGCAACGCCTCGCCCGCCTCAGAAGTCAACAGAAGGTACAAACTCTCCGGTGTGGTGATCAGAATGTCTCCGGGGTGTTTGCGAAATCGCGCTCTCTCTTTGGGAGAAGTGTCGCCTGTACGCACGCTGATTTCCGGCATCCGCACCGCGACACCCTCATTCTTCGCCACGTTCGCAATGCCGACCAGAGGAGAACGCAGGTTGCGCTCCACATCGACGGCCAGAGCCTTGAGCGGAGAGATATAAACCACGCGACAGCCACGCTCTGCCTGTGGTGCTGTCTTCATCATCAATTTGTCAATGCACCATAAAAACGCTGTGAGAGTTTTGCCGGTGCCTGTAGGTGCAAGAATCAGCGTTGAGTTACCACGTGCGATCGCCGGCCAACCTTCGGCCTGAGGTGTCGTTGGCGCATCGAAGACGGCTTGGAACCACTTGGCTGTAATCGGGTGAAATAACGACAGCGCAGCTTCAGCCCGCTGTGTAGGGGTTTGGCCAGCCTCGGCCGGCTTCTTCGCAGCATTTTTTCCCTTCGAATTTGAGGATATTCGAGGCATCTTCGTCCAAGCGGCGAATGGCAGATTCCTATACCCACTATAAGATGCTCGTCTGCACTGCAACGGCCCATATGGAATTTTTAGCCCCTATTTATCGGGCGATAGAAGTAACAATTTGCCGCGAATTCCACTTCAAACAGATTCGTGGAATCCTCGGCCTGCTCCGCGTTCCCCAGCACCAGATACCCATCGGCAGCGATCCTGCGATAGATCTCGCCGAAGAGCGCCCGTCTGTCGTGTTGGGAGAAGTACAGCAGCACATTTCTCAGCATAACGAGATCAAACTCCGGCAACTGCGCCAGCGGCATGCACAAATTCGCATACCGAAACTCGCACATGTCTCGAATCCGTGGAACGATCTCCCATTGTTCTCCGTCCCGCACCAAGTACTTAAGCAGCATTCTCGCCGGCAGTCCGCGGTTCACTTCGAGCCGGCGATACCGCCCCTTCTGCGCATAGTCCACTACCTGCCGAGAGATGTCCGTCCCAAGGATCCTGACGTCCCATTCGGCTAGATCAGGGAAATATTCCACAATGGTCATCGCCAGACTGTAAGCTTCTTGGCCAGTTGAACTCGCTGCACTCCATATTCGTAACTGCCGACTCTCTCTTCGTCGATCGATCAGTTGCGGAAGGATCACCTGCCGCAACATCTCAAACGGCGCGAGATCCCGAAAAAAGCTGGTCTCATTGATCGTCATCGCCTCGGCCACTGCGCGATGCAGATGTGCGGGTCTTCCTTTCTTCAGCATGTTGACGAAATCTTCCAGACTCGCCGCCCCGGACATACGCGCAATCGGCGTCAACCTGCTCTCAAACATGGCGTTGCGCGACGGTTCGATCTTATTCGCCGATTGCGCCATTACTACACTCCGAAGATATTCGTAATCCGAATCAGAGCAGGCCATTCGTCATCCCCCAACGCGAAGCGAATGTATCGCTTGCACTCGCTTCCATCCCCGCTCGTACGGAATATCCTGCGGCTACTCTCTGCCTCAAAGCGTTCGCAATGCCCCACAGCGGTAGAGTTGCATTGGCGATGCCAGCCGTACTCACTCTTCCTGGCATTCCCCACACAGCTGACGTTATCTTGTCTTGAGCGAGCACCACACCACCTCTCTCACGCACGGCGCGTGCTCCATTCAATCCATCGGCACCCATACCTGTCATGACCAGGGCAAGAGTTCCAGGCCCATACAACCGCGAAGCCGAGAAAAACAGATAATCCACCGACGGCCTGCAGTGATTCAGCGGTTCCTGCTGATGCAATCGCACCCTGCTGCTGCGGACTTCACCAATTCGGCCGTCATCACTCATCGTACGGAACGGAGCCACCTCCATGTGTGAATCTCCTGGCGCAAGCCAGATCGTTCCCGGCCGAATCACCGCGTTGTCGTACGCCTCCTCGACCCGCAGTGAACAGCACTTATCCAGCCTCTCTGCGAGCGCACCAGTAAATAGCTTCGGCATATGCTGCGTGATCAAAACTGGCACGGGAAAATCCTTCGGCAGCTTTGGCAGTAACTGTTCGAGCGCCGTGGGGCCACCTGTTGAGAGTCCAATCACAACAACTTCAATTAAGTTCGAACTCCTTGACGATGCCTGAGCGTCATGAACATCCGGCAATTCCTTCGATAAAGTCCTTTCTTCAATACTACGAACGTCTCTCGCGAGTGCTCCAAGCCGTGGAAGAAGTTGCTGTGCGAGCGATTTCATCGCCTCGATAAAATCACGCTGCCCAGAAGGTTTTGTTACATAATCGACCGCTCCCCGCCCGAGAGCCTCCAGTGTTAACCGTGCTCCGTGCTCGGTATATGCACTGCACATGATCACTGGCAGTTCTGGATTCAGCACGCGCAACCTGTCCAACACATCGAGTCCGTTCAACCCTGGCATCTCGAGGTCAAGAACGATAACATCCGGCTTCAGTTTCTTCACCTGCTCCAAGCACTCGATGCCGTCTCGCGCAACCCCGCACAACTCCATCGGTGGCAGTTCCTCAGGCCGCTCCTTGGCGTGCATCAAAAACAGTTTCCACAAGATGCCGCGCATCACCGAGGAATCGTCTGCAGCCAAAACGCGCAGCGGCCTGCCGTTCAATCGAATCATGGCTATTGTCCTCACCGGCCGCTAAGCCGCAATCACACCAAGCAGGAGCATCTTTTCCCGCAGGCTCTCAGGAGTAAATGGCTTCATCAAAAACTCGTCCGCTCCGCTGCTTAACGCAGTTTCGATAAAAGAATTATCTGCCTCGGTCGTCACCATCATCACTTTCATCCTCGGCCCAAGCCTAGCCTCGCGCAGGGCCTTGACGCACTCCAGACCGTTCATCACCGGCATATTCACGTCCAGCAACATCAGGTCGAATGCATCTTCTCCGGCCAGTAGCGTCAGTGCTTCGCTCCCATCCACGGCCTCTTCACATACAACATCCATCCGACTCAACAGATGGCGCAGGTACTCGCGAATAAAACTTGAATCATCGACGATCAAGGCTCGCATCAGTCTCTCCCTTCATACTGGTTCGAAACAGCGCCGTTTCCGCCAATCGAGACGGGCACAACCTCTGAGGATTCAGCCGCACCATCAATCGTTCTTCCATCTTGTAGGCCCCCTCAAACAGCCACTTCGCTCGTGCCTCGAGGGTCGATGGATTCGGCTCCAGCATCCGCCCACTCACCGTGACGACGCCGCCGACTCCGTCCACCACGAGGCCGAACCGCTCAGCGCCCGCGACGTCCTCCATCACCAACACGCAATGGCTTTGATTGCACGACTCCATTCCCAGCAGAGATCGCAGATTCACTGCCGCCAAGACCTCGCCGCGATAAGGGACTACTCCCGAAACAAAAGCTGGCGCCAGCGGAACGCGTTGCGGCCTCCGTTCTCCCAGCACCTCGCGAATCTTTTTCGTATCGATTCCAAAAATCTCGCTTCCAACGTATAGCGAACAGAGAGACTCCAGATCTCCATGATCTTTCTGAATCAAATCCAAAATCTCATCGTTTCTGCTCTTCACGCAGCCCCCACGCAATCGGGGGAGGTCGTCTCGAAGGAACGATCGATCCGCACCAATCTCTCGTGTATCACGGCGATCTCTGCTCCGGTGTTCCCGCTCGCATTCCGTTCCAAGGCTCTGGTTGTCACAACGTCCAGCACCTGTCGTGCAACGATGCCTGCTCTCTGATCTCTCTTGCGACAGATAAGCACTGTTATCGTAGGATGGTCCCCGCGCTGTCGCGATACTTCCATTTCCGCCAGAACGCCGCCATCATCTTTCATCGGCAGCAGGATCCCGCGGTACTGCAGCAACGGCTGTCCCTCCACATATTCGATTCGGTCGACCGTCACGCTTTCAATTCGCTCCACCACATCAAGCGGCAGCGCCCTCTGCTCCTGCAGACGGTCCTCAAAGATCAGAAACGGTTCGCCAGCCTGCATTGCCGGCTTATCTCTATCAAGCTTTGAACTCTCATCCTCCACTGGCCTTACTCCGGCACGAGCCGCAATCGCCGCAACATCCAATATCAGCGCGAGCGTTCCGTTGCCCAGCACTGTCGCTCCCGAGAACAATCCTTTTTCGCGCAATACGAGCGAGAGAGGTTTCACCACAATCTCTTCCGGCGACATCAGTTCGTCAACGACAAGGCCGTACCGACAGCCATCGGCCTCGAGCACCGCCATCGAAAGATTGTTCGATGCCTCAGACGGAGTCACCTCCAGCCCAAGGAGTCGATCGAGCCGCACCATCGGCAACAGCCGCTCGCGAAGACAATAAAGCTCGGCAGACCCAATCTGTTTTACCAACGCATGGAAGTCTTTCTGCGGAACAGCCACCAGTTCCACCAGAGCGTTCTGCGGCAGTGCGAAATATTGCTCCGCACTTCGCACAATCAGGGACGGCACAATCGCCAGCGTCAGCGGAACTCGCAGCCGCAGCGTCGTCCCTTCTCCTCGACCCGACTCGATCTCCACGCTGCCGCCAACCTTCTCCACATTCGCGCGCACAACGTCCATCCCAACGCCACGTCCTGAAACTGTTGTCACTGCGGCTGCCGTCGAAAACCCCGGCAGAAAAATCAGTTGCAGAATTTCGCGTTCCGACATTCCGGCAGCCTGCTCCGTCGTTACGAGGTTGCGTTCGAGTGCCTTCTCGCGCACCCGCTCTATCGGAATTCCCCCTCCGTCATCGCAAACCTCAACCACGACCGATCCGCTCTGCTGAAATGCTTTCAGCCGCACACAGCCTTCAGCTGGCTTTCCAGCTAGCACGCGATCCGCGGGTGCTTCAATTCCGTGATCGATGGCATTTCTCACCGCGTGAGTCAGCGGATCTTTGATCGCCTCAAGCAGGCTTTTATCCAGACCCGTCTCCTGGCCCGAAAACTCGATCCGCACATTCCGTCCACACGTCCTGGCCAGGTCGCGCACCATTCTGGGAAACCGTCCAAACAAATTTCCCATCGGCTGCATTCGCGCCTGCATTACTGTCTCGCGAAGATCTGCCGTTATGCTGTCTAACCGCTGTGCCAACTCGGGAAAATTCCCCGCGGTCTTGTCGCTCTGCAACAGTTGGTTGCGTGTCAGCACCAGTTCGCCAACAAGATTCATCATGCGGTTCAGTACATCCACATCGATCCGCAGTGTCTTGTCGTTGCCCCCACCATTTCTCACGCTATTTTCGACAGCTGAAGACGCTACCCGTGATGCCTCTCCCCCCTTGGAATCCTCAGCAGTTTTCCGTGCATGAACATCACCATCTATATCAACGACGGTGTGCAGCAACTCAGGGCCGATTGTCTCTGGCGCCATAGCTCCATTCAGCAACGCCAGTTCCGCGATCAATTCGCCATCTTCATCTCCGGATCTGGTACCCTCAACCCCAGTCTGTTCGATCAGCCCCAGAATCGCGCGCAGGCCGTCCAGCAGGTTCAACAATCCGCTGATCAGATCGGAAGTAACGGAGAGCCTTCCTTCCCGCAAGGAACCCAGCAAATGCTCTCCTGCATGCGCCAACCTCTCCAACCGCGCGAACCCTAGAAATCCGGTCGTGCCTTTAATTGTGTGCACAGCACGAAAGATTTCATCCACGAGACGCGTATCATCTGGCCGCAATTCAAGATCGGTCAGGCACCGCTCCATACGGTCGAGCCCTTCCTGGCTCTCCGCGAGAAACTCTTTTGTCAGATCATCCACATCTGGTATATCGGGCGCTCGTCCCTAAGCATGAGTGCGGCGCGACTTGCTATCTCCCCTCCCTAGCCGATAGCCTTAATCTCATGCCGCCCAACCCGACCACTTCGCTCGACCCCGTCGTAGCCTCCGATCTCCAGCAACGAGCAGCCGCCGTTGCTCATCACGCTTACGCGCCTTACAGCAAATTCCGTGTTGGAGCTGCCGTTCTCCTTACAGACGGTACTATCGTCACTGGATGCAACGTCGAAAATGCCTCGTATCGCCTCACCGTCTGTGCCGAACAGGCTGCCATCGCCGCGGCGGTCAGTCTCCACGGGCCCACAATTCGCATCCGGGCCATCGCAGTTGCCAACCTCAACGACGCGGCAAGCCAACCCTGCGGAGCCTGCCGCCAGACCATCCACGAATTCAGCACGCCCGACACAGTTATCTTTTTTCCAGGTGATAAAGGCGCCATCTCCCATGCCACCACGGCTGAACTATTACCCGCGGCATTCCTTCTCATCAATTCGTGACCACGAACGTTACATTTGAAAACATGGCTCAGCCCATCCATCCCATCGATGTCATCCTCCACAAGCGCGACGGCCTCGTCCTCTCTGACGCTGAGATCCAGGGTTTCATTCGTGCTATCGTCGACCGGACGCCGGAGGAGCAGCTCATCACCGACGCGCAGATTGCATCCTTCCTGATGGCGGTCTTCCAGCGTGGCCTTAACACCCACGAACTTGCCACCCTTACGGCAGCCATGCGCTACTCCGGAGAAACCTTCGACGCAAAACCACTCCATACCTTCACGATCGACAAACACTCGACCGGCGGCGTCGGCGACAAGACCTCACTTCTCATCGCACCGATCCTCGCCGCAGCCGGGCTCGCGTCGCCAACACCGTCTGGCATCCCCGGTATCTGCGTCCCCATGATCTCCGGTCGTTCGCTAGGCCATACCGGCGGTACACTCGACAAGTTGGAAACCATTCCCGGCTTCGACACACAACTCAACCTCGCGCAACTCGAAACCACGCTGAAACAATGCGGAGCAGTCCTCATCGGTCAAACTCCAAAGATTGTTCCTGCTGATCGCATCCTCTACGCTCTTCGCGACCACACAGGCACCGTCGAATCTCCTTATCTCATCACCGCAAGCATCATGAGCAAAAAGCTTGCCGAGAGCCTCAACGCCCTCATTCTCGACGTCAAAGTCGGCTCCGGAGCCTTTATGCCGACCTACGAAAAATCAAAGTTCCTCGCAGAGCTGATGGTCGAGACCGGCGAAGCCTCCGGTACCCGCACTGCCGCCCTTCTTACCGGCATGGACGAACCCCTCGGCCGCTTTTCTGGCAATTGGGTTGAAGTGTGGGAGTGTGTCGACATCATGAAGCAGCACCGTCACGTGATGTCCCGCGACCTCATAGAACTCTCCAACATTCTTTCCGGTTGGATGCTCTACCTCGCAGGTCAGGCCACAACACCGGGGGAGGGTGGCAAACTATCCGACGAGATACTCCACAGCGGAGCCGCTTACCGAGCTTGGCTTCAGATCGTCGAAGCCCAAAACGGCGACATCACGGTCTTTGAAGACCCCGCGTCGCATCACAAACCAACCGCCACTCGCACCCTCAAGGCAAGATCGTCCGGATATTTAGCTGCCATGGATTGCAAACAAGTGGGCTGGGCCGTCCAACGTCTCGGCGCTGGCCGAGCCAAACCCGGCGACCCGGTCTCCGCTCACGCTGGCATCGAAATGCACGTCAAGCTAGGTGACAAAATACAGGAAGGTCAGCCTCTCGTCACCCTCTTCACCGAAGAAGAAACTCTGCTCGCCGAGCCCGAGCAAATACTCCTCGAAACGTTACAAATCTCCGGTGCGCAGCCCGTCCTTCAACCCCTCGTTCGCGAGATAGTCACCAGAAAACAAGCTTAGTGCCGCAACGGAACAAGATTCTTCAGCTCAGCATCCCGCAGATAAACCCCAACCCATACGAAGACGCCAAGGATCACAGGAAAGCTCATTTCAAACAGAGATGACTCGACGCGAACATGCGTCGATACTGCTCCACCCAGGTATCCGGTTAGCAGAATCGCGCCCAGGATTGAAGTCTTTGGCGTCACATAAATCGCCGTGCAGATCAACAGCAACAGACCAATCCCCACGCTCGCGCTCAACGGATACCCAAGTCGAGCGAACGCCTCCATCACCGGAGCAGGTTTCAGTAGATGGATGACTCCGTCGAGTATGAACATCAGGGCCACAAGCGCACTGAGCACTCTTCCAGTCCAAAGCATTCCCTTCGAAACACCTTCCTTCCCAGTTGAACGTTCCATCTTCTCTCCTTTGACGAACACTAAGCCCTCAAACCAACAAGTCCGCCGGCGATAGCTCCGATCACTAACAGCGGCTCCTTCCCCTCCGCGACCGCCTCCGGAAGCAACTCATCCGGGGAACGATGTGAGATGTCCTCCATACACACAAAGAATCGCAGAAACGCTCGCCGCTTCAACGTCCCATACTCCCGAATCGTCCCTCGCAGCATCGGATACCGCGCCTCCAACTCATCCAACACTGCACGCAAGGTAATTGGCCCTTCAACCTGTAGTATTACTTCACCCTTTACCTTCGCCAGCGTGCGCAGATGTTGCGGCAACTCCACCCGAATCATGTGAGCGTCTGAACCTCAACCGAAAGCACTGCCGGCAAGTCCCGCACAATTGGCTCCCAGCTATCGCCTCCGTCGGCCGATCCGTACACCTGACCGCCGGTAGTCCCAAAGTAAACCCCACACTCATCCATCGAATCAACTGCCATCGCATCCCGTAGAACGTTCACGTAGCAATCCTTCTGCGGTAGTCCCTGCGTCAGCGGCTCCCACTCATTTCCACCGGACCGGCTCCGAAAAACCTGCAGCTTTCCATCCAGGGGAAAGTGTTCCGAATCGCTCTTGATCGGAACTACGAAAATAGTCTCCGGCTCGTGTGCATGAACATCGATCACAAACCCAAAATCAGTGGGCAGATTCCCGCTCACCTCTGTCCAAGAGTCGCCTGCATTATCGCTGCGCATCACGTCCCAGTGTTTCTGCATAAACAAAACGCCCGGCCGTGAAGGATGCATCGCAATGTGATGCACACAATGCCCTACCTCGGCGTCCTGGTCGGGCATAAACTGCGACCTCAGCCCCTTATTGATCGGCAACCACGTCTTGCCTCCGTCATCCGTCCGGAAAGCTCCGGCGGCAGAGATGGCAATATAAATCCGCTCCGGAACTTTGGGGTCGAGGATAATTGTATGCAGACACATTCCACCAGCACCCGGCTGCCAATGCGGCCCCGAGCCATGTCCGCGGAGCCCTGACAGCTCCTGCCAGTTCTGCCCCCCATCCTTCGAATGAAATAACGCAGCATCCTCCGCACCCGCATACACCTCATCCGCGTTCTTTAGCGATGGCTCCAGATGCCATACTCGCTTGAACTCCCAGGGATGCGGCGTTCCGTCGTACCACTGGTGCGTCCCAGGAACGCCGTCATACAGAAACTTATTCCCCACCTGCTCCCAGGTCTTGCCGCCATCGTCCGAACGTTGAATAATCTGTCCAAACCACCCGCTGGACTGAGAGGCATAGAGCCTCTCCGGATTCACCGGCGAACCTTTTACGTGATAGATCTCCCATCCAGCAAAATGAGGCCCACTCACCTCCCACTTCTTGCGTTTGCCATCCGAAGTCAAAACGAAGGCGCCTTTACGCGTACCAACCAGCAATCTCACCTTGCTCATGACGCACCTTTCTCGAAGAGAATTTCCAGCAACGCACGGGCGTATCCCGGCTGCATCTTGGAGGCCAAGATACCACCAAAGCTAGTGGGTAAGATCATGCTTTTACAGCAGCCGGAAGAATTCCTAAAGTCCCGTCCACCACTTCCACAAAATTCCTCTCTTCCCGAAGAATGAAGCGCTTGCTTTGTGCCAGCGCAAAGTTCTCCTGTGCCTCGGCATCGGTGTGCAATCTCGCCCTGTAAGCCTCGTATGCGGCAAGACCTTCGAAGGCAATCAATCCCCACCCAACGTCGTTTGTGCCCTCGTGAGGAAGAAAGTAGCCAATGAGATGACCGCCGCACCGAGGAATGATGCGTCCCCAATTCTGTGCATATCTTTTGAATGCGTCTCGTTGAAAAGGGTCGATCTGATAGCGGATGATGCAGGTAATTGTCATAGCGGTTCCCTTTAATATCCATTGCACCGGCACATCGATCCCCACTCCGGAAGGCACCCACACCGCAGCGATCATCCCGATCGCTTCGCGACGGTTGATCTTCAGCGGCGATGTCTCTTCCGGGCTCACTTGAAATCACTATGGCACTTGCCGAACGACAATACTTCGCTTAACGTCGAAGCATGGATGCAACGCAAAATACTAAAATCTCGGCGTTCGCATCAGCCATCGGTGAACCAGCGCGTGCCCGCATCCTTTCGAGCCTGATGGATGGACACGCGCGCACCAGCACAGAACTCGCCATCATTGCCGGCGTCGGACCTTCCACTGCCAGCGCACATCTGCACCGGCTTACAGCGGCACATCTCATCAAGGTCTTTGTGCAGGGAAAACACCGTTACTACAGCCTCAACGGGCCCGACGTCGCGCATGTGCTCGAAGGATTGAATGTCCTCGCCGGAGGCATTCACAACCAGTTCGCGCCGAACACGCCCAATCGTCTCTGTCTCGCGCGTACCTGCTATGACCACCTCGCCGGCAAAGTGGGCGTCGCTCTTCATGATCGGTTCTACAAGCTCGGCTGGCTCTCGCCGTTGTCTGAAGACGCTAAAGACTACGAGTTAACCACAGCAGGGACCAAAGCAATCGAATCTCTCGGTATCAACATCGAAGAAACACGGTCTCTACGACGCCGTTTCGCTCCTGCGTGCCTCGATTGGAGCGAGCGTCGCCCCCACATCGGCGGAGCTCTCGGAGCAGCACTACTGAAATCGGCTCTCAAACGAAAGTGGCTGACACGTGACCTCGATAGCAGGGCTCTCGCAATCACCAGAACAGGCAAACGCGAGATGCAGGGACGGTTTGGATTGAATATCTAACATCAATACCGAACAAAATCGCTAGGTAACGATCATAATCAACCGTTACACTCTTCCCAACCGTTCGTTCTACCCTCACCTTCGCAGGAGCGCCCTTTGTCGCGATTCACTGGCCTACTCGGCCTCATCACGTTTCTCGGCCTTGCCTACGCCTTCTCGACCAACCGCCGCGCCATCCGCTGGCGGACCGTGGTGTGGGGGCTCGGCTTGCAGATCATTTTTGCCTTCCTCGTCATCAAGTGGAGCCTCGGCCAGCGCATCCTCAGCAGTATCTCCTCGGTTATTACCGGACTCCTTGGCCATTCCGCAGACGGTTCCTCGCTCGTCTTCGGCCGCATCGGGACACCCGGCGACGCACTCGCCACCTTGGCCTTCGCCGTTCTGCCCACCATCATCTTTGTCAGTGCGTTTTTCGCCATCATGTACCACATTGGACTCATGCAGCAGATCATCAAGGCTGTCGCCTGGATCATGCAGCGAACCATGGGTACCTCGGGCGCCGAATCCACCAACGTTGCCGCCAGCATCTTCATGGGCCAGACCGAAGCCCCGCTCACCATTCGCCCCTTTCTCGCCGGAGCTACTCAGTCCGAACTCATGACAATCATGACCTCCGGTATGGCTCACGTCTCTGGCGGAATCATGGCCGCATATATCAGCTTCGGCATCAACGCCAAAGACCTGCTCTCCGCCGTCATCATGACTGCGCCAGGCACCATCCTCGTCGCCAAGATGCTCGTCCCTGAAACCGAAGTCCCCGCAACCGCTGGCACCGTTCACATGCCGCCCAACGAAGAACACAAGAATGAGAATTTCATCGCTGCCATCGCCCGCGGCACCATCGACGGCGGTCAGCTCGCCTTCAACGTTGCGATCATGCTCATTAGCTTCGTCGCACTTGTCGGCCTTGCCAACGCCATCATGCTCGGCATCTCAAATTTTGCCTGGGCCCACGGTCATATCCCCTTCCCTCATTCGCTGAACGCCGTCCTCGGCGTAGTCGGCGCTCCCATTGCCTGGCTCATCGGAATCCCCTGGCACGAGGCTCGCACCATTGGCAACCTCCTCGGCACCCGTACCATGATCAACGAGTTTCTCGCCTTCCAGCAGCTTGGCCCGCTTAAAGCCTCGATCAATCCGCGGAGTTTCTCGATCGCTACCTTCGCGCTCTGTGGTTTCGCCAATGTCGGAAGCATAGGAATGCAGATCGGTGGCATAGGCGCACTGGTCCCCAACCGCCGTAACGACTTGGCGCAACTCGGACTCCGCGCCATGCTCGCCGGGACGATGGCAAACCTCATGTCCGCCAGCATCGTCTCTATCCTGCTGCACTGAAACGATTCAAAAAGAAGGATTTCAATAACAGAACAGCTCCATAATCTTGGATAATTCTCGTCCCTCCCCAGACGAAATCCTCATCTTCCTCAGCAAATCTGAAATGGAAGGGAACGTGCTAATAAGCAAAAGAGTTGACGTGGTTACGGTAATCGAACCGCATCGCTTTTTCCGAGAACTCCTCTGCCTTAGATAAAACAAGCGGCCGAAGACAGGCCCAATAGCATTCGCTTTAGCCATTGAGAGCGATTCAACCCAGACCATCTCACAGGAGAGGCTTATGAGTTCACGTCTGTTGAAGGGCATTTTCTTCCTTTTTCTCTTTCTTGCCGTCATTCCAGGTTTTGGCCAAAGTGCGAATACCTCCCTCCGCGGCACCGTCAA
>Ga0206958_1029_pt1 | contig 43890 bp, 37 predicted proteins | sample Alteio_BWOrgHeat_33_FD_152968 | JGI IMG/M metagenome (GOLD analysis project Ga0206958, IMG submission 152968) | Enriched cells from forest soil in Barre Woods Harvard Forest LTER site, Petersham, Massachusetts, United States -... | ecosystem: Environmental > Terrestrial > Soil > Temperate forest >... | reverse complement strand
TCGGACAAACACTGATGCGAGTTAGCGGCGGCGTTAAAAAGAGGGTGACGAATTCCGAGTTCCTGCGTCGCCACCGAGACGACGGCTACGGTGGCTCTTGGAGACTGCGAGTCGGGTGGTTAAACGCCGGTTAGAAAGCGTTTCTGCAAGACGGAGGCGAATCAGGAAGCAAGAACGGCGGCACGGAACCGGGCACGGAACCGCCGCCTACGGGAGTTGTTGGCGAGTGGGAGGGGGTGACTCATTTCGAGTTCGGATGTGGGACTCTATTCATCGCAACAGGCATATTTCCAACCAGTTTTAGGAGGTTGGATGTTTGTCCTCTGCTCCGTTCTTGAATACTCGCCGTGTGGCCCGACAAATTCGGTGACGGCTACCGTCTCAAACGAGCGAGCGTCTCGCGTAACAATACACGTTCGATGGACAATCCACCCGTCCTTGCTCTGAGTCACTGTTGGGGTCGGAATGTGGTGAGCGACCATCCATCCTCGCGGAACGACTCCCTCGGTGCCGTCATCGTGACTTCCAATGCTAACGAAGAAGGACGATCCCGGCTCTCCAAGGATTGCACCGACAGCAGGCTTCTCCATTACCTCAAACATGTCGTGTGGCATGTAGTTGTCGTAAGCCACCGTCGAAAATAGACGGACAAACGAAAGAGCCTGGGCGTTAGACCGGATACTCACATGACCCGTTAGTTGCTCTATCAATTCGATTTGGACAAAGCTTAGACCGCGCCTTTGGCATATCGCCCACGAATAAGGCTCCCAACTGGAGATAACTCCCAAATAGAGACCACCCTGAACTTGAAATGGGCACCCGATCGGTCCCTTGGTTATTCGGTACTCCGTTGGCTCACCGGCTTGAGTTTTAATCGACGTATCCTCGATCGCAAAGTAGCCGACCACTCCTGCTTCGGCCAAAAGGCCGACGACATAAACGAACCTAATTCTGTTCTGCGTCCCAGCCTTCGCAGAGTCCGAATGTCGAAGAGCCAACTTATGAGCGATGACAACAAGGGCAATGATGGCAATCACCACAAGAAACCCCAGAAACGGATAGAGGCTGGTCACTAGCTCAAGTGTAACCGCGACTACTCGGAAGGCCAATTATCGCGGTCAAGTTTGTTGTTCGAGGTTACGTGATTACCGCATGGATCCGAATAAACCGGAAATGAAACTACCCCCTTTGGACCGTCAATAGCCGCCGTAGCCGTCGTCTCGGTGGCGACGCAACGACACGTAAGCTGTCTATGGCCGACCCGAACATTGGTTCAAACTCGCTAAGGTGTCTATCGAATTCCGAGTTCCTACGTCGCCACCGAGACGACGGCCACGTGGGTTGTTGGAGACCGTGAGGCGGGTGGTTTCACTCCGGCTAAGAGCGTTCCTACGAGAAGGAGGCGAATCAGGAAGCAAGATCGGCGGCACGGAACCGCCGCCTACGTGGGTTGTTGGCGGCTACGCATCGACCGCGCTAATGGAAGCAAGAGCGTCGCCACCGAGGCGACGGCTACGTGGGTTGTTGGAGACCGTGAGGCGGGTGGTTTCACGCCGGTTAAAAAGCGTTACTGAGAGAAGGAGGCGAATGAGGAAGCAAGAGCGGCGGCTCGGAACGCAGCCTACGTGGGTTGTTGGCAGCTACGCATCGACCGCGCAAATGGAAGCAAGAGCGTCGCCACCGAGGCGCCGACTACGGGGGTGGTTGGGAATTGGTAGTACGTGGTTCCATTTAGATGTTTCTGGTTTTAGTGCTTGTTTGTGGTGTTGTACGAGCCTTCGTACCGCCAGGGGTTGTGGCCGAATTCTCGGTCGATTAGAGCGAAGAGGCGGGGGTCGTAGGTTTTTAGCTGCTCTCGATTACAGATTTCGTTGTGGACGCCGTTGGCCGGGCTGGCGCTTCGGGCGCAGTCGAAATACATTTGGACGCCTTCCGCCCAGTATTCGTCTTTGTTGGATGCTCCGTAGGTTCGCTTCCAAAGTCCTTCGGCAATCGCTTTTGTGTAGGCGTCCTTCCAATCTTCCTTAAACTTTGGATCCGACTTGACGAATGCGTAGTTCGCAAGGGTGTGGGAAAATTCGTGGATGTAGATGCATTCCCCTTTATATCTGTCATCAGGGTATTCGAGGATGTTCTCTTCCCCACCGCTCGTGATCAGGCCGCCGAGTCCGCGAGCCCGCTTGTTCCAGTCCGTTTTAGGGTCGTTCTTCATGTCCCAGTATTCTGGTAAGTCGGTCTGGCCTTCAGTGGCCGCGATGATCGAATAGTGGCTTCCCGCTTTGATCAACTCATCGGTCGTCGATACGGGCACTTTGGCCAGCATCTTTGTGAACGTGACGATGATTTGCCTGAACGCCCGGTCGTCAACCTTGTCCGAGCCGATAATAGCGAGCCCACGAAAATACACGCACTTCTTGTAGAAGCCGTTGAAGCTTAGTTCCGCCGGTGGCGCAAGGATTGGCTCATTGGGTCGTGTAGTTCGATGGTCGATATCGTGCGAGAGGCAGAGTAAGGACAGAGCAAGCGCGATCAGCCGCATGCATATATCTTAGCTTTACGGGGCACTGGACAGGCGGGAACGGGACAGGATCGGAGATTTCACGTCAACAGCTTTGAGTTTAGGTCCCGTCCCTATCCACATTTTTGAAACTAAGTGGGTTGGTTGGTCACGTCAGTCCGGAATCTGGAATGTTAGAGTGATTGCGATGCCTCAATGTCGTTCTAGATCGCTTCTTGGATGCTAATCCTTACCAGACGTTGAGGCTATTAGCTACATGCGCAGAATTGGACCTACGAGATCGTAGATGGAAACATTTTCCTGCGCTGCGATCCCGGTTAGGCGGATTAAGCCTCAACGTCTAGTAGGGAGGTAAGAGGAGGCGGATGTAGAACGACGTTGAGGCATCAGCAGAGGTCGACTACTCCAAATCTCCAGAGAAAAATGAGGAAGGTAAGGACACAGTTCAAGGTCTAGACGATTGAGTATAGGGTCAGAACCAGACGTCGGATATTTCGCGAGGATGTTTTCTGAATCTATACGTTCTCGCGTCCCGACGAGTCGGGACGGCCACGGTGGCTGACGGCAATTGTTTGAAAGTTCCCCGCCACAATAGTGGTCGGACACTATCGTGATAGTCTCGAGCCTTAACACCTAACAAAAACGAAAAGCGCGCCGATAATTGAGCGAGCTCAATTCGCGACGCGCATATCGTTTGCTTTGGCAGTTCGGTCGGTTAAGACTTCTCTGCTTCTAGCATCGGCTTCGCGGTACTAGTTCTATACCTTGCGGTTTCGCTCTAGTCCCACGTCCCCGATTTGGCCTTTTGGGCGGGGAAGGTGAATGTACACCCATCTCACCCCTACACTCGACCGCTTTAATCGTCATCATCCCGGTCAAGGGAGCAAAAGACCTAAACCTCCCGATGCCACCGAAGACACACTTGGCTCCTCGGCGCTACTTTTCTAAGTCACTGGTCCAAGATTTCTTAGAAGGTCGCGGTTGGCTGTTTTGCTTCGTCTGAGCGGTTTTGGTCCTGCTCTTCCGAGTCCTTTCGGTCCCGTCGCGGAAGTCCTCCGCGTCTCTGCTTTGCTTACCACCTGGAGGAGTAGCTCCCGATCTCCGTCTTTCGTTGGAGGCTGAGGTCCGTTTCACTTCAGCGGCTTACGTATTTAATATACTCCGCTGTTTGGCGAATAACAACACTTATTTTAAGTTTTTTTCCACCGTGCAATGTGGATAACTTCGGGCTCCCACACAGTCTAATTCGCACCTAGGTAACCTTGCTAGTATGAAGTATCGAGAGTTGGGGAAAACCGGTTGGAAAGTCAGTGAAGTTAGCTTTGGAGCATGGGCGATCGGCGGATCTTGGGGTCAAGTCGAGGACGAAGAGTCCTTGAAAGCGATGCACAAAGCAGTGGATATCGGCGTTAATTTCTTTGACACCGCCGATGTGTATGGCGATGGCCGAAGCGAGCGCCTCCTTCGTCAACTTCGATCTGAACGGAGCGAAACGATTTACGTGGCTTCGAAGGCCGGCCGAAGGCTGGATCCCCACGAGACGGCTGGGTACACCGCAAAGAACCTTGAAGGCTTTGTGGAGCGGTCCCTCCAGAATCTGGGGACCGAGGCCATCGACCTCCTCCAACTTCATTGCCCGCCTACGGACGTCTATTACGTGCCCGAGGTATTCGAAGCTCTTGAGGAGATGGTCAAGGTGGGAAAGCTGCGGTACTACGGTGCCAGCGTCGCGCGGGCCGAAGAGGCGCTAAAGGCGATGGAATACCCAAATCTGCAATCGATCCAAATCATCTTCAACATCTTCCGCCAGCGCCCGGCGGAGCTTGTCTTGAAAGAAGCCCACCGACGGAACGTAGGCATCCTGGCCCGTGTACCGCTCAGCAGCGGGATGTTAACCGGAAAGATGAAAGCAGATTCCAAGTTTCAGCAAGACGACCATCGAGAATTCAACCGAGATGGCGCCGCATTCGATAAGGGCGAAACATTTTCCGGAGTGCCTTACGCCGTCGGCCTTGAGGTTGTTGAAGAGATCCGACCGTTGGTGCCAACAGGTATGACAATAGGTCAGTTCGCCCTTAAATGGATTCTCGCGTTCGAAGGAGTCACATGCGCCATCCCCGGCGCCAAAACCGTCGAGCAAGCCGAACAAAACTTCAGCGTCTCAGATTTGCCCGATCTCGACGCGGCCGCGATGGCTCGATTGGAGGCGCTTTATCGCGGCCGGATTGCGCCGTTTGTTCACCAGCGTTGGTAAGTTTCGGGTTTCGAGTTTCGGACATTGAAAAGACGAGCTGCCTTTGCAAATAAAGTTGCGATTTTGACTTGCTTTTTGATTTCTTGGCTGCGTTATCCAACATTCCGGTCACTCCACGCTCCTTGATAGGACTCATAGGACATAGGCCTTATATTCTTCATCCCTCAAACGCTTGAACGATTCCTCCGGTTCGAACCCGAACCCCGCACCCTCGTTCACCGCGACGACGCTTAACGCTCCAACGCTTCCCCAGTCCGCCCCTCAACCCTCGCCCCACGACCCCGGACCCAAATCTCCTCTCGCCTACCCTCCTCGCCTCTAAAAACCCCATAATCGTTTTCGATGGATGATATGAGGGAAACTCTTTCGGGGCAGGCCGGATTGCTTTGCGAACTCTTGACTTCGGCGATCGGGCCGAAGCTTGAGGAGGCGGACATCAGCTTAGGCACGTTTGAGTTGCTGAGTGCCATCTACGCCAGCGGAGGGCGCTCGACCCAGGTCGAAGTGGCTCGAAGATTGGGAATCACTCCGCCCTCATTGTCTGAAGCCGTAAAGGCGGCAAGCTCTCGATTGCTCGTCGAACAACATACCGATTCTGACGATGGAAGGCGAAAAATACTGAAACTGACGCCAAAAGGTCGCAAAGCCATGCAATCCATTGTAAAAGGAGTGAACAGCGCCGAATCAAGAATGGTCGAAGGAATAGATGCAACTCAAATTGCGTCCGTAGTAGATATATTGAGGAGGGTCAACCGGAATTTGGCGCGCATTTTGCAAGAGACACCCGCTCAGATGACCGGGAAACCCAAAAACTAGCCGATAGGTTATAAAGACATGAGACCGATTGAATTTCGCGCCGATATCGAATACCTCCAAGCACTTCGTTGCGTCGAATACAGAATGCCTCGTGTTGGTCGATTCCAAAGGCAAGGGTATGCAGCTGCTCTCGGTCTTCGGTACGGGCTGGTCGGTATAGCCGCCACGTATCACTTGCTCTCGACGGCGTGCGACGAAGACGAGAGTTGTGTGCTAAATGCCACTCGTTCGTGGGCCAGGCTTGTCGAAGATCATGTTCGGTACGAACTTTTGGATCGATTCCCTTTTCCGAATGATCCTTCGGTCCCGATCGTGATTGGCCAATATGCGGAGCGGCCTTTGCGTCTGGCACTGCCGATGCTGCACCGCTTAAACACCCTGGAAAACTGCCTCAAGGAAGTTTGCGATTTCTATATCGCTGAGAATATCGTCGCAATCCGCATGAATTGGCCGTGGTACCGACGTAGGGCCGCAAAACAAGAATTTATTCGCTGTATGAACGATTCTTTGAGTTTTACACTTCACTTCTTCGAGCGACGACAGTACGATCTACAAGAAGTCCCAGAAATTGCGCTCTTGGGCGAATAATTGAACGCCGTTTTCGTTCTGTAATTCGTCATCAGTCAGCATAGGGGTGTCGGAGGGGCAGCTTTTCGTGATCCGAATCGTAGGTCTACAAAGAAACGAATCAGTCGGGCAGGAGTTTGTCCTGCTGCAGAATCAGGGTTCTCTGCGCCTCAACCTGCGGGGACACCTTGTGGTTAGCGAGGCTGCGCTTGACGAAGGAGACCTGACTCAGGCCGCGCATGCGTTTAATGACGACGTGCTAATTCCACCCGGTATGTATGTTTTGTTGTTCACAGGCGCCGGCTTATCGAGATGGGCCCGAACCAGAGACGGGGCTCTTGTCTACTACTCATTCATGAATCGCGCCAATTCCGTATGGGATTGCTCCACCGGACCATTGCATCTTTTATGCACCCAGCACACATTCTGCGAACGTCCTCCAGCGTTATTGCTCCGGTAGTTTGCTGTTCGCATCCGGAAAGCGCCACAAATAACCCGACATCCACGAAACTTCATGCCTTTCCGTATCGTCGGGTTAACGATGTTCCCTTCTGAAAACCTTTACCATCTTGCCAAAGCGACACACTCTCGTGTCAGCAGTTTTGAGAATTTGAATGGTAAACAGGGCGGAGGGGGACTTCTCAATAAAGGCGCGAAGGGCGCGGCGTTCGAGTACCTACTGCCGGCAGCCAGCAGGACGTTGTTGGACATGACTGGTTCAGGGATCATCAATCGAATGTGGTTTACATTCGCGGACAGATCGCCTGCCATGCTTCGCTCAATCAGATTTCAGATTTTTTGGGATGGAGCTACAAAACCTGCGGTTGACGTTCCCTTCGGCGATTTCTTTGGTGCCGGTCTGGGAAGATGCGTCCCGTTTCAATCCGCACTTCTGCTCAACCCGCGGGGACGGTCGTTCAACTGCTATTTTCCAATGCCGTTTCGCGAGGGAGCTCGGGTCGTTCTGACGAACGAGAGTCGCGATCAGACCGCCCAATTCTTCTTTGACATCGACTTTTTGACGGTTGAAGCACAGGAGGATGACGTGCTTTATTTTCACGCTTACTGGACACGCCAACAAAGCTCCGAGGTCGGGTCCGACTTCGTGTACTTGCCACGCATTGAAGGCAGGGGCCGATACCTGGGAGTTAATTTTGGAGTCCAACGCAGTCCGGCATATCCCGGTACCGGAATCGAGGAAGGGGAAGTTAGACTCTTCATCGATGGGGACACGACAAACCCGACGATCAACGGCACCGGAGCAGAAGACTATATCGGCGATGGTTGGGGTATGGGAGTGTATTCCAGCCCTTATCAAGGGTGCACGGTGGCTGACGAGGCTTCAAGCGAGTTTTGTTTTTATCGGTTTCACGTACCCGACCCTATTTATTTCCATCAGGACTTCAGAGCCGCGATTCAGCAGATGGGAGGGGCACGGGCAGATCATGTCCGACAACTTCTGGAAAAAGGAGCAGCGCTCATCCCGGTAACTGTCGGGGTTGGCGGAGAAACGATGCACCTTCTGGATATGGAGAACCCTCCGTCGATTTTGGATCCCGATTTCCCGGACGGCTGGGTGAACTTCTACCGGGTCGATGACTGGTCCGCTACGACGTACTTCTACCTCGACAGCCCGACCAGTAGCCTTCCGCCATTAGAGCCGGTCGAGTTTCGGCTCTGACGAGCCTCTAAAGTTATCACCAAATCGGTAGTCTCCACGAGCCTCTGAAGCCGTCATCTCGGTGGCGACGTACGGACTTCCAGTCAGCGAACTCCTTAGAAAAACGGAAATGAATTCGAGTTTCAGGCCACTCAACATTCCTACGTCGCCGCCGAGACTACGGCTACGGGGGCTGTCGGCATGTTTCGGTTTTGTGGTTCCGACCCCAGACCGATCCCCCAGACCGATCCCCTAGACCCTGAGCCGCAGCTTATCCCACGTTGACCATGTTCATCCCAGCATCCAATCCCTGGTTAACGACCGCCTCAACTCCGTCTGCTGCACTTTTGATTGCGATGGCGATCACGTCCCGTTCATCACGTTCGAAGGCGCCTAAGACGTGATCGATCGTCTGGCCGGATGCCGAGCCGATTCCAATTTTCAGTCGGGGGTATTCGGTGGTAGCCAAGGATGCGATCAGGCTTTTGTGGCCGTTGTGCCCACCTGCGCTTCCACCCGGTTTTAGTCGGTTGCGGCCAAGCCGAAGAGCCAGATCGTCGGCGATTACTAGGATTCGATCCGGCTTGATGTTGTGGTCTCGGGCAAACGGAGCGACTGCTCTGCCGCTAAGATTCATATAGGTCATCGGTTTGATCAGTAAAACGGCGGCGCCGCCAATCATTCCAATTCCAAAACGAGCCGTGTGTTTGCTTCGATCGAGTTTGATGTTATGTCGCTCACTGAGCAGGTCGATGACCTCGAAGCCAACGTTATGCCTGGTCCCGCGGTACTCTCCACCCGGATTACCCAAGCCTACGACGATCCACTCCGGAGGCGTCGTAGGCTTGGATGAGCGACGAAACAACATGCTGTTCTACCGAGTGGCGGCCAAGGTTGGACCCTTTGGAGCGTCGTCGTCAGCACCCGCGTTCGCGTCTAATCTTCCGGTTTGCAAGAGGACGATGAGGATTACTCCGAGGATGATGCGATAGAGTACGAACGCACCAACACCGTATCGCTTCAAGAAACCCATCAGAAAAGTGATCGCGGCGTAGCCGACAACGAACGACACGACGTTGCCAACGACCACGGGCATCAACAATCCGTGGCCTAACTCCTTCCGAGAGTGGTACGCCTCAAATAGGCCCGCTCCGGTAATGGTTGGAATGGCGATCAGGAATGATAGTTTGGCGGCATTGGCGCGGTCAAAGCCACGAGACTGCGCGCCAGCAATCGTGCTTCCACTGCGGCTCATCCCCGGAATTAGCGCGAAGATCTGCCATGCCCCGATAATGATTCCGTCCAATAAAGTGACCGAATCTGTTTTTCGATTGTTCTTTCCAAACCGGTCCATGCAGAACATCACGATTCCCATTCCGATGAACGCGAACGCGATGTAGTAGAGTGACCGGAACGTGGTTTCCACCGGCTTCTTCAAGACCAGAGCTGCAATGACCACGGGTATCGTTCCCAAGAAAACAGCCCAGCCCATCCGGGCTTCAGGAGAATTCTTGTTCCCTTTGCTTCCAAGACTCTTTGCCCATCCAGAGGCCACCGATCCAATGTCTCTCCAAAAGTAAAGCAAAACGGCCAGGATCGTGCCGAAGTGGATCATTGCCGTATAGGCGGCGCCATTCGTATCGCTCATGTGCATCGCAATCATGGCGAGGCGGACATGGGCATCGCTGCTTACGGGAAGAAATTCCGTCAGCCCTTGAACGATTCCGAGAAGAATCGCTGATCCTATTCCCACATTTTCACCTCTTGTGTGGTCACGCCAAGTGCCTTGAGCACCAAGAATCGAACTCGCTCCGACGCTTTGCCATCACCGTATGGGCTTACCGCGTTGGCCATCGCCTTATATGCCGTTTCGTCTCCTAACAACCTGCTCCCCTCCTGGAAGATCCTCTCTTCGTCCGTGCCAACTAATTTTGCTGTGCCGGCGGTGACACCCTCAGGGCGCTCCGTAGTATCCCTCAAAACTAGGACCGGAATGCCAAACGCGGGGGCTTCTTCTTGCACGCCGCCCGAATCACTCAGTATCAGAACGCTTCGTTGCATTAGTTTGACAAACAGAGAATATTCTGGCGGCTCGATGAGCTTAATCCGGTCGTTGCCTCCAAGAATCGGCACTAAAACGTCGCGAACCATCGGATTAGGATGCAATGCCGCAACAAGCATGATGTCTGGAAATGCTTCGACTAATCGCTTAGCTGCGGTTGCGATCTGTCTCTGAGGTTCGCCCCAATTCTCGCGGCGATGCGTCGTCAAGAGCACCACGCGGCCTGTAAATTCAGGGTACCAAGGCTGATCTTTCTGTTCGGCCGCAAGCAAAACTGCGTCGATTCCGGTGTTTCCCGTAACGAAAATCGTGCTCGGATCTCGATTTTCTTTCAGCAAGTTGTCGCGACTCCAGTCGGTAGGGGGGAGATGGAGATCTGCGGAAACCGCGCAGACTCGCCGGTTGTACTCCTCGGGAAACGGATTCCGAACCGTTTCGGTCCTCAGGCCCGCCTCGATGTGGCCGAACGGTACATTCCGGTAAAACGCGTCCATAGCCGCCACCATTGCAGTCGTCGTGTCGCCTTGTCCGAGAACGAAAGCTGGATTGTGTTTGACGATTAACGAGTCTAAACCTTCTAAAGCACGCGACGTCACCTGGGCTAAAGAAGATCCGTGCTGCATGATTTCGAGGTCTTCGTCCGGCTTAAGTCCAAACGTTTCAAGTGAACGGTAAAGGATCTCCTTGTGTTGCCCCGTCGAGATCAACATCGGTTGGCAAACATCGGAGAATTTCTGAAACTCCAGCATGACGGGGGCGACTTTAATCGCCTCGGGACGGGTCCCGATGACACAAAAAACAATTGGCTTAGACATGATTCCCACGAACAACAAACAACGCTACCGCGCATAACACCGCAGCGAACGCATACAAAATCAAAACAGTTTGCCGTTGTGAGAGACCTTTACCGAGCAGCGTGTGGTGAAGGTGTCGTTTGTCAGCTTGGGTAATTGGCTGACCGCTTAGCAGCCTACGGGTGATAACGATGAATGCATCGGCGATCGGAACTCCGAACACCAGCACCGGAATCAGTAATGATACAGCAGCGGCGGACTTCAGCGCGCCGACGATGCTAAGACACGCCATCAAGAACCCAAGCACATAGGCGCCACCCGTTCCCATGAATATCTTTGCCGGATTGTAGTTGTGGCGCAAGAAACCCAAGGCGGACCCTGAAATGGCGGCAGCAACAATTGCCACTCGCGGCAAGCCCGAATAAACGGCAATCACGACGAGTGTTCCAGCCGATATCGTCGCAATACCTGCAGACAGTCCGTCAACACCGTCGATTGTATCCATCGTTTTCGTCACGACGAAAATGTAAAACGCGGTCAGCGGAACGGCAAGCGCTCCAAGGGCAATATACGATGCGGGCCCGTGAATCGGGATTCCAACTGTGTTGATCTGAACCCGGCCCGTCGAACTGTAGAAAAACTGCACCGAAACGCCAGCCAGAAGTAGAACCAACGCCTGGATCTTAGCCTTGTATTGGTAGAGATCATCTAGCGCCCCTACCACAACCAAAAAGCCCGCGATGATAAGCATGGCAAGCAGATATGCGGGAAATGCCTTCGTCGTCGGATACGCAAAGGGCATTACGATGCCGATGGCAGCAACAATTCCAGCGTAGATCGCCAGGCCGCCCCACCTTGGTATGGGCTTAGTGTGGACCCTCCTGTCATCGACGTTTGGATCGTCGACCGCACCCTGCTGGATCGCGACATTTCGGACGTAGGGGGTCAGAAGATAAGTGACAATCACAGCGATGAGCGCGGTAACTAAAGGGGCGCGAAAACCTTGCAGCAAGCCCGTGCTAACTGCTGCCACAAGGTTCTGAATCATGATCCCAAGTCCACCTTTTCAAGGCGGTCATCGCGAAACCTCAAAATATCCATCTTCGAGTCGCGGAAAATCTCCTTAGAAAACTCATCTGGATAATCGCCTTCATAGATGACCCTCACGATTCCAGCGTTGATGACCATCTTCGCGCAGTTATTGCATGGCTGGCATGTGACGTACATTGTGCTGTCCGCGCACGCTATCCCCATCATTGCTGCTTGCAATAACGCATTTTGCTCCGCATGAAGTGCCCGGATGCAATGGCCCGCCCGTAAGCAGCCCACCGGCCAATCGTTCTCCCCGCCTCCCGCCGGACAATGAGGTAACCCCCGTGGTGCTCCGTTATAACCCGTAGCAAGTATCCGCTTGTCGCGAACAATCACGGCTCCGACTGCGCGTCTTGGGCACGTAGCTCGTGTCTTGACCAGATGCGCAATCTGCATAAAATACGCATCCCAGCTTGGGCGCTCCTGCATCACGTGGATTATGACGAATGGCGATGGCGTTGCGTTGTGGCCAAACTTGAGATCACCCTCTAGCCGCTCGCTCGTAAACACCCTCGAAACGGGCAGCCATCTCCTGAAGAGTAAATTTTTGTTCGACGATATGGCGTCCCATGCGGCCCATCTGTTCTCTCTCATCGTTGTTCGATAAAAGGTAACTGACCGCTTCGGCGATCTCCGTCGGTCTCAAGTCGACGAGCAAACCGGTTTGTTTGTGACGGACGACTTCGGGCAGTGCGCCGACTCGAGTCGCGACAACCGCTTTTCCGCGCGCCATTGCCTCGATCGCCGCCACACCAAACGTTTCCATATGAGATGGCAGCGTGCTCAATGTGAATGCGTCCAGCATTCGGTGTATGTCGTGCCGGACACCGGTCATCGTGACCCGATCTTCCAATCCCGCATCAATAATCGCTTGGTCGATTTCGGGTCTAAATTCCTCTTCCACTTTACCAACAAACACCAGGTGGGCTTCAGGATGTTGAGTGTGGATACTGCGCATCGCGGTGATCAACTCAAGTTGCCCTTTGTCACGGCAAACCTTGCCTACGAGGCCGACGAGTCTGCGCTGCCTCGGGATTCCCAACTCGTCCAGAACCGCTTCAGGACGGGTTAGCTCAAAATCAACGAAATCGGTCCCGTTGTACACGGTCTCAATAAATCGCTCTGGAATGCCCTTTCCGTGGAGCATCCCTCTTACAAAATTGCTTACGGCAACGAGCTTGTTCCGCTTACGGGCCAAGCGTCGATAAATCTGATCGTTGTTGGCGATGTGAACGCTGGTTATGATCGGAACGTTCGTTAGCAGACCAAGCGCGTGGCCAATATATGCCGAACGCGTGAGGTGGGTGTGCACGATGTCGATTTTGCTGCGGCGCACCTCATGGATTAGGTAGCCCATCGTGCGCCACCACCCACTTCCCTTCATGAAGCTGGTGTGAACAGGAATGCCCTCCGTTTGGAGTATGTCCAACAGCCAACCTGGACCCGGCGTGAGTACCTGGACGTGATGACCGCGACGCTTAAGCCCCTGGGAGAGAGAGAATACGTGCCGCTCTGCGCCCGAGGTCGCACTGCTGGAACACATTTGCAATACTTTTAATGGTTGCGACCCGCCCAAATCTTATTAAGCTCCCCGGCGCGACAAAGAATACCTTATTCGCCTTAAACAAACGGCCATACTTGGTTTCATGGTCCCGCCCCAGCCGCATGGAAGCGACTCACGCAAGACCGTTTCGCATAGAATTGCCCAATCGAATCTGTACCGAGTGCTCAGCTATGGCGATTTCCGGCTTCTGTGGATCGGCGCATTTCTGAGCTTCACCGGCAGTTGGGTGCAAAACGTAGCACAAGGTTATTTTGTCTATCAATTGACTGGGGACGAATCAAAGCTGGGCTTTGTATCGTTTTGTTCCAGCGTCCCCGTATTTATCTTCGGTTTTGTTGCTGGAACCCTTGCGGATGCGTTCAATAAGCGAACCGTCCTCATCATTGCGCAAGCCATTTTCGCAGCCGGAGCGCTTTATCTGGCGATTGCGACTCAGTTTCTTTTCGTTGAGTATTGGCAGATCGTGGCGGTGTCGTTCTTACTCGGACTGGTTTCATGCGTTGAGATGCCAACCCGACAATCCATCGTGAGCCGAGTGGTGCCACCGGAAGATCTTGGCGCCGCTGTTCCCGTCAATGCGATGACCTTCAACGTCGCACGCATTTTTGGACCCGCGTTAGGGGGGTTGTTGCTAGCCCATTTTGGGGTCTCCATGTGCTATTTGCTTAACGGAATCAGCTTTCTAGCCCTGATCTGGGCGGCGATGGCGATCAAAGCAGATCTCACGTCCAGGCCCCGGGAGCCACAGCCGATTCGCGACCTCCTTATGGAGGGTTTCCTCTACACGATGAGGGATCATCGTCTCCGAACGCTTTTTATTCTCGAAACGGTGACCGCGGCGTTTGGATTGGCCTACTTACCCATGCTCCCCGCGTTCGTGCATCAAGTAATGGGGATTATCGGAGAGGAACCGGCAAAGAAAACTCTGGGAAGTGCCTTCACTGCCGTCGGTGTCGGAGCATTTCTGGGGCTACTTTTGGTTACGCAGTACGGTGAGAGTCATCGTAAAGCGGGGATTGTCCGCGGTTCCATGTGGATGATGGGTTTCGGCCTTGTTGCCCTCAGTTTTGCGCACAGTCCCTTCGTTGCCTATCCGGTGCTCGCGATGTTAGGATCGGCAGCAGTTGCACAACTGAATACGACAAACGCGCTGTTCCAATTGATGTCGCCCGAACGGCTGCGGGGTCGCGTTTTGGCGATGCACATCTGGGCTTTAAACGGGTTTTCTCCGTTCGGGGTCCTCTTTTTTGGATGGCTAGCAAACAAGACACGCATCGATCACCACGTTATGTTCTCGGGTGCGCTCCACACTCTTCCATCCACCGGCGTGGCCCTGTCCTTGCAAATAGGCGGCGTCTGCGTTGTGTTCGGCGCCATCGCCGCTTCCATGTCGAAGCGAGGATTATCGGGGCTGGCGTAATTCAAGGGGACAGGGGACAGGCGCGCTACGCTTTAGGGAACAAAGGCGCTACGCTTTGGGCGGGGGCGTTGCTTGTCACGTCCCGAATCGGGAACCGGTTGGATGGAATCGTCATGCGTCCCTTCTGATATTCTCCAGTATTAGTGAGTAGCGAATACGTAACGAGTGAACAGTCGCCAGACAGCAGTGGAATACCTGGGTTACGGGCGGCTAGGTTCGAGGATCTTGTGGTTTGGCAAAAGGCGCGGGAACTAACTAAGCTGATAGATCTACGTACTCGCTCAAAAGATTTTGTTACCGACAGATCGCTGGCCAGTCAGATGCGACGATCAGCCGTTTCGGTCATGGCTAATCTTGCGGAGGGATGGGCGAGGAGAGGTAGTGGTGAGTTTTCTCACTTTGTGAGCATCGCCATGGGCACGTGTTCTGAACTAAAGTCTCACTTTTACATTGCCCTCGATTGCGGTTACCTAGAAGATCACGACATGAAGGATCTTTATCGTCTAGCAGATGAGATCGCCCGAATGTTAAGTAGCCCGGAGCGGTCATTAAGAGCTTCAAAGTAAAAGCCTTCACTTTGAACCTGCCCCCCGTCCCCGAAAGCGAGTGCGCCTGTCCCCTGTCCCCTAAAGCGAAGCGCGCCTGTCCCCTGTCCCCTCACGTCAAGTAGAATCAGGCATGGCACGGCGTGAGGTCGACGAATTTTTTTGGCAGGTGGGTAGCGAGCTCCACCGGATCAGTGAGGAGTTGGCAAACGGGCGACCCAAGGTGGCGAGTGGACGAGCCTGGGAACCGCGGATCGATCTTATTGAGGAAGAGCGACGATTCCTTTTAAAAGCTGAGATTGCCGGTGTCCGCGGTGATGAGATCCAACTGCTTTATCTCCCGGAGCGACATTCAATCCTGCTTCGGGGCCATCGAGACGAAGAAGATTACTCAGATGGAACACGCACCGGCATTCACCAACTCGAAGTGTTTTATGGTGAATTTCAACGAGAAGTGCGACTACCCGGTACGCCGATCGATCCCTCGAATATCCGAGCGCAATACCGAAACGGATTCCTGCTTGTTATGATCCCAAAAATGGATCGATACATCCTCACGCGGACCGTGACAATTAAGAGCGACTAATGGCAGAAGTAAAATTACCTATTGAAGATGAAACGCTCGACGTCATGCTCGACGTGGAGCCGGGTGAACCACCGACACACGATGGGTCTGAGGAAGAATCGAGACCAGATATCCCCTCTGAGCTAAACATTCTGCCTCTGCGCGACAGCGTCATTTATCCGATGCTGATAGCGCCCCTCAGCGTGGCGCGCGAGGCAGGCGTGCAACTTATCGACGAAAGTATAGTCGGCAACAACCGCGTAATCGGCGTGATCGCTCAACGACAACCGCAGGATGAGAACCCGGGATTCGAGGACGTGTACGAGTACGGATGCGCGGTGATCATCCGAACCCTTGTCAAGATGCCTGACGCGGTTCGGCTGATTGTCCAGGGGGTTTCCCGGTTTCGGATCGTGGAGCGAATTCACGAGACGCCGTACCTTCGCGCAAAGATTGAAGTACTCGAGGAGATCTCGACTCCACCAGAAAAATCGGAAGAAATTGAGGCACTTAGACGCTCCGTTGCCGCACTTTTCGAGCAAGCCATCCGTTTATCGCCGCAACTGCCCGATGAGTTAAGAACGTTGACCCAGGCGGTTCAAGAGACTAACGTTATGGCGGATCTCGTTGCCGCGCATATGACGCTTAGTGTTGAGGACAAGCAAAAAATCCTTGAGACCGCAGACATCCAGGAAAGACTTCGAGCACTCTTGGAAATGCTGTCCAAAGAGGTTCGCGTCCTCGAATTGACAAGCAAAGTTCAAAGCGAAGTCAACACAGAACTGAGCAAATCTCAACGAGAGTATTACCTTCGAGAGCAGCTAAAGGCAATTCAGCGTGAGCTTGGAGAGGTTGACGATCGAACCGAAGAGTTGGACGAGCTCCGACAAAAGATGGACGACGCTCAAATGAGTCCAGAGGCGCTCAAAGAAGCCAACCGGGAATATGACCGCCTTCGTAGGATGAACCCCGGTGCGCCGGAGTACACAGTTGCACGCACCTATATCGATTGGATGATCGCCATGCCTTGGTCAAAGACGACGGACGACAACCTGAACCTCAAGCACGTAAAGGAAGTTCTGGACCAAGACCATTTCGGGCTCGAAAAGATCAAGGAACGAATCATCGAATTCCTCGCGGTCCGCATCGTGAAAACAGACGGTAAGATTCGCCAGCCTATCTTGTGCTTCTCGGGCCCGCCGGGGGTCGGAAAAACCTCCCTCGGAAAATCAATAGCCCAGGCTATGGGTCGCAAATATGGACGGATTTCACTTGGCGGTATGCGCGACGAAGCCGAGATTCGAGGACACCGACGAACCTATATCGGGGCTCTGCCTGGTCAAATTATTCAAGGTCTAAGACGTGCCGAAACGAACAATCCAGTTTTCGTTCTGGATGAAATCGACAAGCTCGGCAACGACTTTCGCGGGGACCCCTCATCGGCACTTTTAGAAGTCCTTGATCCTGAACAGAACAGCACGTTCAGGGACCACTACATGGATGTTCCGTTCGATTTAAGCAAGGTCTTCTTTATCACGACGGCCAATCGATTAGACACAATCCCGCCCGCTTTACGAGATCGCATGGAGATCATCGAGTTGGGCGGTTACACCGAAGAAGAGAAAATTGAAATCGCCGAACGCCACCTTATTCCGAAACAGATTGAGGAACATGGGCTCAAACCTACACAAATCGGCTTTAAGCGGGACAGCACGCAAAGGCTCGTCCGCTTCTATACGCGTGAGGCTGGCGTCCGAAACCTAGAAAGGGAAATTGGCAGCGTCACGCGTCGGGCAACGAGGATGTTTGCCGAGGGTCATAAGGGGAAGGTCACGGTGACGGCGAAATTCGTCGAGTCGGTATTGGGGGCGCCTCGCTTCCTCATTGACGAGGTGATAGAACGAGAAATGATCCCAGGGGTGGCAGTCGGGCTTGCTTGGACGCCAGTAGGGGGTGACGTCTTGTTTATCGAGACCGCAAAAATGCCCGGCCATAAGGGTCTCATCGTTACGGGCCAACTTGGCGATGTGATGAAAGAATCGGTTACCGCTGCCCTGAGCTACCTCCGAAGTCACACCGAAAACTTAAACATTAACCCAGATTTCTATGATAAATTGGAAATTCATGTGCATGTGCCTGCTGGCTCCGTTCCAAAAGATGGGCCAAGCGCAGGAGTGACTATGTTGACCGCCCTAACATCCCTACTCACGAATCGAAAGGTCAAACCTCGGTTGGCGATGACGGGAGAAATTACGCTTAGTGGCCAAGTACTTCCGGTCGGTGGCATAAAAGAAAAGGTGTTAGCCGCAAATCGAGCAGGCGTAAACACCCTGATCATGCCGGATCAAAACGAAAAAGATTATCTAGAGGACGTCCCTCCCGAAATCCGCGAGAGACTAAAAGCACATTTCGTCAAACACGCCGAGCAAGTATTGAAACTAGCATTGGAGAAACCAACGAAGAGCAATAACTAGGGTCTAGGGTCTAGGGTCTAGGGTCTAGGGTCTAGGGTCTAGGGTCTAGGGAACCCTGAAAGGGTTTAAGTGCGTTTGCAAGGAAATGCTCGTTCTCTGGCATGTCCTTTTGATTTCTTATTTGATTTCTTAAACGAGTTACGCATTACTCTTGCCGCTCCGGTTACTCCTGCCCCCCTTCTCCTTTCACTTGCTCTCATCGGACTTAGGGGACCAATGGGACGTATGAGACTTATGGGCGGAAGGAGTATCTTCTCCTTTCCGCTTTGTCCTATTCCCTTTTTCTCCTGTCCCTACTCCTATCCCGAACGGAACTTCGTGCCGACCAATACACGTAGCGATTGACCATGAGACACATCAAGTCAGTTGCAGTTGGCTGTGCAATGGTTTGCGCTTCCATTTCCGTTGCTTCGGATGTCCCAAAAGAATGGAAAGGCATCTACGATGCGATTAACCTCACGATTCTGCGCAATGACGTGCATGGCTACATGAAGTGGATGGACAAGAGTTTCGTTAACATCCAACACGGTCAACGAACTGGATATGCCGCGTACGAGAAGATGTTCGCTGATTTCCTGAAGCCGTTCTCAAATATCAAGGCGAAGGCGGCGCCGCTCAGCTATGCCAGGCACGGCAAGGACGTGATCATAGGCTTCCATTACACGTTCAGTGGCAACGTCGTCACGAAAGGAAAGGCAAAGACGATCCGGTTCTTCGAAGACGGTGTCGACACCTGGAGAAAGGTGGATGGGAAGTATCGAGAGTTTGTCGAGAAAATCACCAAAGATGGGGTGATTTCGGCCTAGAGAAGCGTTAGAATCTTCAGCGTTGAAGCGTTCAAGGGCAGCTTGCATCTAGTAATAGCCCTTGAACGCTTTAGCGCTCGAACGCTTCAACGCTCATTTGGTTGCTACTGCGGCTAAACTTGGCATATGCTCGAAACCCCGCTTTTCGGCCGGTTTCAAGGTGAGAATCGCCGCCTTGTGTTTTCGGCCCCGAGCCTATATCACTCCCTCGTGCGAGGGTGTGTTATCACTGGGTCTGCGATGATAGCATTTGGGTTTTTGACTCCCATCATTGGAGTTGATGGCCCCTTCTATCCAGGTTGGTGGGTCGGTATTGGCATCTTGGTTGTACTTGCTGGGGTGATCGCTTCTTTTTCGCTGACGAGCATCTCATTCGACCTCAAGGAGCGATTCTACAAGCGCCGGCAAGGCCCCGGACTCTTCCCGAAACAAACCGTCGGACCGGTCTCCAACCTCGATGCGATCGTATTAATTTCCGAGCCAAATTCAAGATTGCTCGCAGGCGGAATCTCCTATCATTTGGTGCTGCATTGGAAGGTGCGCCCCGAGGTTGGAGGCGGTCCGTACGAACCTATCATGGTCCTCCAAACGGACACGCGACAAATCGTTCCTGGCCAGCCGCTCAACATCGGAGCTCAACAACTCTTACAAGCCGGGGTTCGCTATTCGCAAGCAACCGGCATACCATTTTTCGATAACAGCCACTTCGCATCCAAGTGTCCGGTACCAGTTTGGTAACGGGACACGGGGTCGCTTCGCTCCAACGGGACACGGGACAGGCGGCTAGGGGACAGAATCGGATGGATCTCGAATCTTGTACAGATTAGACACAAACGCGAACTCAAAGCTGTCCCCAGGAGCGAAGCGATCTGTCCCCGTCCCGTCTTCCGTTGGAGCGCAGCGACCCATGCCGGTACTATGTTCGCGATGCTTGAACGTTTTCGCCGGCACTTGGCAGACTCGGCGCTTGTTCCCGAAGGCTCGCGGGTTCTCGTCGGATATAGTGGCGGAGGTGACAGCACGGCCCTCCTGTCACTGCTCGGTGACTCCGGCATCGATGTTGTCGCGGCCCACTTACACCACGGACAACGCCAGGAAGCAGATCTTGAGCTCGAAAAGTGTCAAGAGTTTGCCGAATCGCTGGATATACCTTTCGTAAGCGGAAAAGCTAACGTTCCGCTCATGTCAGCTGAATTGGGAATTGGGTTGGAAGAGGCGGGTCGTAAGGCCCGATATGGATTCTTTCAAGAGGCCTCGTTCCGTCTGGACTGTGGTCTAATCGCCACTGCCCATACACAAACGGATCAAATTGAGACGATCCTACTAAACGTTATCCGCGGCACAGGATTACACGGCTTAGGAGGCATCCCCGCACGCAGAGACAACATCGTCCGGCCACTTTTACCGTTTAGTCGAGAGGAAACGCGCTCCTATTGCGATGCCAAATGCTTTTGGACCCACGACGATCCCGCTAATACTGATTTAGATTTCTCGCGAGCTAGAGTCCGCCATCGAATCCTGAATGAGATGAAGCTAATTAATTCCGGTTTTGAGGCGGCAGTATTGCGGCTATCGGATATCGCAACCGAGGAAGATCGGTTCTTAAGCGGCATGGCGGCGGCGGCCTTGGAACAGTGCGAAATCCAGCTGAACGGTGACCTCAGATTCTTGACTGAAGATGCGGAAATCCGATTGGAGCGCAGTAAGTTCTCGCACATGCCGCCCGTTCTGATTAAGCGCGGTCTTCGACTCGCATCGGAAGCCCTCGGTTCGCCTTTGAATTTCGATCAAACAAACATCGCTATGGCTGGAGTTGTCGAGGGGGGCCGCGGCTCGGTAAGCGCAGAAGGCGGCGAGGTCGCGATCGAGTGGAGTGAACGGTATATCGAAGTCCGTAGAATTCAGTCGCCCATTCCGTTTCGCTATCCGATCACGATTCCCGGGGAAACGATAAGCGACGACTTCGGATGGCAATTCACGGCATTCGAAGCAGAGAAGGAAGAAAGCCCACAACAGCGAGCGAGCCTTGAAACTGCTTTGGATTTGGGAGCGATTCGCGGTCCGATTTACTTCCGAAACATGCAATCGGGCGATTCTATGCAACCTTTAGGGTTTCCAGGTCGTCGCAAGTTAGCTGACATCTTATCTGACGCGAAGTTGACTCAAGCGGCGAGATTACGGCTTCCGATCGTCTGCGACATGGTTGGTCCAATATGGGCTCCCGGAGTGTGTCTCGACGAACGAGCGGGCCTAAATACCTCATCCTCTAAGGTCATTCGAGTGCGATTTAGCCCCTTGAAGCGCTAGGGCTGGCATAATAGACGTAACAAGCGCATCGTCGTAGACGTAGCGTAAGACAAGGACACCTTCCCTCGGAGAAGTTTTGAGTAAATCTGCAAAAACCCTGGTGCTCATCTTTATTTTTGTGGCCGTTTCGGTCGCCCTAATGAGCACGCTATCCAATAGTGGCAACCCCCTGATGGGTGCCAAGCCCGTCGAACTCAGGAATAGCGAGCTAATGAGCGCTATCAAAAACGACGAGATCGATCAAGCCAACTGGCAAGGCACCACCTTAACTGGCACGTTTGTAAAGAGCCACAAGGACGGTGCAAAATTCGTCGCCACTGTACCGAGCCAAGATAGCCCCGGCGCCGCCGACCTTTCCAAGGCATTGTACGCCAGTAAAGCCGATTGGACCTATGATCGACCGCCTGTCATGGCAACAATCCTCAGCCTTCTAGGCGTTGCGATCGTTCCGATCATGCTGCTCGTGGTGTTCTATTTCGTCCTGATAAGACCCGCGCAAATGGGCGGTAACCAAGCCCTCAGCTTTGGCCGTAGCAAAGCGAAAAGAGTCGGTGAAACCGGTTCGAAAGTGACTTTCGACGACGTTGCCGGCATCGATGAAGCGAAACAAGAACTGTTTGAAATCGTCGACTTTCTGAAAAACACCAAGAAATACGCGGCATTGGGCGCGAAAATCCCAAAAGGGATCCTCCTGACAGGCCCTCCAGGGGTTGGAAAGACCTACCTTGCACGGGCGATTGCGGGGGAAGCCGGAGTTCCGTTCTTTCATATCAGCGGCTCTGATTTTGTAGAGATGTTCGTTGGAGTTGGCGCGGCGAGAGTTCGAGATCTATTTGAGACGGCGAAGGCTCATCGCCCGTCTTTGATATTCGTTGACGAAATCGACGCAGTTGGTCGTCAACGCGGCGCTGGATTGGGAGGTGGTCACGACGAGCGGGAGCAGACTCTTAATCAGCTGCTTGTCGAGATGGACGGATTTGATCCCAACTCGGGGGTCATCCTTATCGCGGCAACGAACCGCCCGGACGTTCTCGATCCTGCATTGTTGAGGCCTGGACGATTCGACCGACAGATCGTTGTCGACGCACCCGATGCGGTTGGACGCTTGGCAATCTTGAAGATCCATGCGAAAGGCAAGCCTTTTGATGCCGATATCGATCTCGACATAGTCGCGAAGAGCACGCCTGGATTTACCGGCGCCGACCTTGCGAACATGCTTAACGAAAGCGCCCTTCTCACCGCGCGGCGCGGTCACAACAAGATCCAACAGCTGGACCTAGAGGAGGCTTTGGATCGCACGATCGCAGGCCCTCAACGGCGAAGCCGGGTTATCGACCCCAAGGAACGCGAGGTCATCGCGTTTCATGAGGCTGGACACGCAGTTGTCGGTGAACTTCTTGAGCACGCCGATCCTGTCCACAAGGTCACGATTCTTCCGCGAGGAATGTCTCTCGGGTCGACTTGGCAATTGCCAATCACTGATAAGTATTTGGTCTCAAACGACGAGCTGAATGACGACATTACCGCCTTGCTTGGAGGCCGCGTTGCGGAAGAGATTGTCTACAACCAGACAACGACCGGCGCCAGCAACGACCTCGAGCGTGTGACCCGAATCTCTCGAGCTATGGTTTGCGAATATGGGATGAGCGAAAGGCTCGGTACATTGGCGCTTGGTCGCCGAAGCCACAACCCCTTCCTTGGTCGTGACTACAACGACGAGCGAAACTATTCGGAAGAGGTGGCCAAGATGATCGACGAGGAGGTCCGTGCAATCGTCGATCGCTGTCATTCTCGAGCAACGGAAATACTCTCCACCCATCGCGACAAACTGGACGCAGTCGTGCAAGCCCTACTGGAGCGAGAGACCCTAAGTCGCGAGGACTTTTTAATCGTTATGGCGGGCGACACTCTTGCACCGTTGGCTTTGCCAAGCGAGTCAGTCGTCGAGCCGGCTAAGGATGCCCGAGAAACAGAAAAGCAACCAAAGACCCAAATTCCACCGCCAAGGCTAGAACCTGGTCCAGCCTAGTCATAATCTCAGCAAAATGTTAAGATTGACCTCTCATAATGGTTTAATCATGGATATCTTGCTTCAGTGTGGCGTGCTATAATCTTTCCTCGACGGTGGCTATGACAACGGACATCGATCAGGCTTATCAGCGTGGTTTTCAGTTGCGATGCGACGGGAAATACGCAGAAGCCCGGCTAGAACTGCAGAAGGTTCTCTCCGCAGAACCTTCGCACGTTAATGCGTTGCATCAGATCGGTTTAATTCAAGGCTTTGAAGGTGACTTCGATGGGTCCTTAGCGACCTTGCAGGCCCTTAACAACCGGGTCCCTAATCATTTGGACGTCCGCTATGACCTTGCAATGACTCAAATGATGCTTGGGCTGTACGAAGAAGCCTGTGCCAACTTCCGATACATCCTCTCGATGAACCCCGTCCACGAGAAAACCCTACAGCAAATTACATACTGCTAGTATCTGGGTAACCAATCCTATCGAGTTTTCGATTTGGACTTACGGACATAAACTCGGGGGATTCTCGTTGGTGCAACTAAAGATCGGGTATGAACCTTGTAGCCCATGAAAAGCCAGAGCGACGTCCAAATCCCCAGTTTCCTGCGTCGATTTTGGCCCATTCTCTTCTTGGCCATAGTGCCGATGATCCCGCTGTTTCGCGCGGTGTTCATGGGAGAGGCGATCGGGCCGTTCGACCAGATTCGGCAGATGGCGCCTTGGAACGGACCAAGGCCTAGCCAACCCTGGGACGTCCTTCAAGCTGACGGCGTGTTGCAGTTTTACGTATGGCGCGACCTTGTCTTCGAGTCTTGGGGCAACGGGCAAGTGCCGTTTTGGAACTCCTACCAGCTTGCTGGAATGCCATTGCTGGGCAATTCGCAGTCTGGCGCGCTCTACCCACCGCACATTGTGATGGGAATACTCCACGTTTCCACCGCAGCCGCAATCACCTTCTTGGCTTGGCTTCATCTGTTTTGGGCCGGATTTGGCGCTTACTTCCTCTGCAGGAGGCTTGGCGGAAACCGAATCGGCGCATGCCTTGCCGGATCTAGTTTTTCCCTCAGCACATTCATGCTCGCTTGGACCGGATTGCCGAGCGTGATTGAAACGGTTTCGTGGATTCCATGGGTGCTCGGATGCTTGCTGCTTACTTTTCGTGGCCTTCGTTCCGCTCGGTTGGGCTCTTTTTTGGGCGTGAGTGTAAGTTCGGCGATGATGGTATTGGCGGGCCATCTGCAATTCGCGGCCTATGGTTTTATCGCCGCTACTTTATTGGTTCTTTGGTGCGGGCTGTCGCGCCACGATTTCGTTGCAGAGCTTGGACCGGCCGAGCCGACGAACGAAGACATCAAAGCGGGCACCCTTAGGGGCTCATGGCGCCCGTCCTACCTCCGCATCGTCACCGGCTTTCTTGCTTTACTTTTCGGTGTGATCCTCGCGGCGCCTCAACTGATTCCGGTTCTGCAGTACAGCCATTTTTCGCATCGCCGGAACTCTCCCACCGAGACTGGGTACCGAGACTACGTTGGAAATGCCATTCAATCGTACGAGTTGTCGAAAGTCATTGCACCGACAATCCAAGGCAACCCTCGCGAAATGGTGTCCGACAAACTGCCAGTTTCAACCTACTATCCGGCCTTGCTCAAGCCAGGAGCCAATTTCGCAGAATCGGCCTTCGGCCCCGGCTTGGTCGTAATATTGCTTCTTTGCGTACTCTGCGTGGTGATCAAGCCGCGGGAGGCTAACGTTGGGATTCTCCTGATAGGCGCAGTCGGTATTTTGCTGGCGTTCGGCACTCCTTTGAACCGCTTGCTTTATTACTGCGTGCCCGGATGGTCATCGACCGGATCTCCTGGACGCGCCGCCTGCCTGTTTGTATTGGCTGCGTGCGTTGGGGCTGGAAGCGCGGCTTCGAGGATCGGCGAGTTGGACGCACGCCGCATCAAAATCGCGGGGGGTCTCTTCACCTGTCTGGCTGTTGTTTGCGCTTTAATTCAAGGCAACTATAAGGTTCCACCCACGGTTGGAGCCGACATCATCGACACACTGAGTAGTCAAGCATTGGTGTCAAGTTTTCCAACTGCGGTGGGAATCGCGTGCATCTTCGGGCTCGCATTCTGGCTATATAAAAAGGAATCGTCTCTGCGGTCCAAGGCATTGGTGCTTTCTCTTCCTGTTTTGTCCTGCGTCGCCTTTTTTGGAACTGCGATCATTCCTACCGGCACACCAGACCTGAAAGTCAATCAAAATCTTGGCACTCGGAGGATAGCATCCATAAATAATGCGTGGGACATTTACACGGCGCGGCATGCAACTTTGCCTCCAAATTTGGCCGCATTGAACCGAATCCACAGCCTCGATGGTTACGATTCCCTGCTTCACCGGGATACAGTTGCACTTTTGCGTGATATTGACGGCAAAGATCCGGCGCCGGACGCAAATGGCAACATCATGTTTATAAAACCATCTGCAGATCTCCATAAACTAGCCGAGGCTGGAGTGACAGAGGTTTGGTCTCAGAAACCAATCGCGACGCTCGGACTTCCGAAACAGGAAGATGGCCTGTTCAAATATGGACTTCCCGGGCCTGGAAGGGCATCAACCCCGCAGGGCCCATCAGAAATAGTCAGCGAATCCCGATCGGGTTTGAGAATCCGAGCTACTGGCCCCGGAAAGCTTGTGGTTCGTGAGAGAAACATGCCCGGTTGGTTGGCAAAAATCGATGGGAGCCGTGCGACCCTAACCGGCAGCACGTGGATGGAAGTCGACTTACCCACCGGTGAGCATGATGTTGAGCTGAATTACGTCGCTCCTGGGTTTATGTCGGGTATCTATATGGCGTTACCGGCTTGGATCGTCGTCATTCTGCTTGCCTTTAGTGAACGAGTGCGCACGCGGAGGTCGAATAAAACGTCTTAGGATCGTCTAGTAACAAAGCTGGGCCAGAATTCCGATTGCGGAATATATTTTGCGAATCCGTCGTCCAGTTCGTGAGACAATGATTATCTTGCGTCAAGACAAGTTTTCAATATGGTATCCCGAGGATCGTTATCAGGAGATTGGTGCCAGCGATAGGACGCTCTGAGCCCTAAAACGGTGTTTTCATGAGTCATGTAGTTCTTGAACCCGACATAACGTCAGATGGAACAGGCGCAGGCCGCTGGATGGTCGTGATCTACAATAACGACACGAACTCGATGGACGAAGTGATCGAAGTATTGATGCTCGCCACCCGATGCGAATACGATGAGGCCATCATCGAGATGTGGGAAGCACATACGTTTGGCAAGGCAGCGGTTCATTTCGCAAGCAAATCCGAATGTGAGGATGCGGCCTTGATTATTTCGTCGGTTGGAGTTAAAACTGAGGTTGCGAAGGAGTGGAACGACTAATGTCTGCCCCAGGAACCATCGAGCGCCCCGAAATACAGAATAGTCAAACCGGCAGCGGCAAGCACTGGATCGTGACTGTGTTCAACAATGAAATCAATACCTGGGATGAGGTTGTTTTCATCCTGATGGCGGCCACCGGATGTGACGAAGAGGAAGCAAACATCGAAACTTGGGAAGTAGATAACCTTGGGAAGTCCGTCGTCCACCACGGCGAGCAAGAAGAGTGCCAAACCGCAGCAGGAATCATCGCCCAAATCGGAATCCGAGTCGAAGTCTCGGAAGAATAGTCGCTTCGCTTAAGACGGGACAGATCGCTTCGCTCCACGGGACACCGGATAGGCGGTAAGGGGACAGAACTACCGGACTTGCCAGCAGCGAGTTGAAAGCCATCACTTGACGTACTTCTTTGCCCGTCCCGTGGAGCGAAGCGACCGCCTGTCCTGTATCCTGTTCCGGTTCTGTCCCCTTCCTCGCCCATCCCGTGTCCCGTCAGAGCGCAGCGACCGCCTGTCCCGTGTCCCGTCGGAGCGAAGCGAGTTGGAATACACTAAGAAAGAAGCCGATTGAGTCGAAAATTCCGTAGAGTAAAAGGTATGGATCTCGCTTCTTGCTTTCGTGTGACGAAGCCTCTTTTGGCGGTCTGGCTTTTTTTGTGCGCGGCATCCATTCCGGCTCAATCGTCCACGTTGGATCCAAACGTTAAGGCAGAGGTTCTCGACAAGGTGACCTCTATCATCAGCGAACGGGCGTTCGTCCCGGGAGTCGATTTCACCAAGTGGCCGGATTACTTGAAGGAAGAAAAAGCCAACGTCGACGCAGCCACTAGCGAAGAGGAATTTCAGAGGGCCGTAAACTCAGCGCTGCACAAACTGGGCGCAAGCCATGTTTACTTGATGACTCCCAGAACGGCACAATCTCGGCGCACAGGCTCGACGGTCGGTATCGGCATCAGCACACAACCGGTCGCCGAAGGACTATCGGTATTCCGCGTTTTCAAAGACGGTCCGGCTGACAAGGCGGGAATCAGTCCCGGCGACATGATCTTGGAAGTGGACGGGAAGCCCGCCGCTGGCGTGAAGGGGATCAGTGGAGAAGAGGGTTCCGATGTGGCGATCAAAGTGCGGCACTCGGACGGCAAGGCTGAAGACTACAAGATCACACGTCGAAAATACTCGATCGTAAGGTCGCCTGAACTCAATTGGGTCGATAAAGACACCGCTCAACTCAGACTCTATTCGTTCGAGACCGGTTATGACCGGGCGACGGTCGCAGACTTAATTTCTCAGGCGCTGGGTGCGAAGAATCTGATCCTCGACTTGCGGTTCAACGGCGGCGGCGCGGTGTACAACCTTCAGCACCTGCTCAGTATGCTGATCCCCGACAATAAACCCCTCGGAGCGTTCATCACCAAGAGTACAGTGAGCCAGTACGTTGCCAAGACAGGCGGAAAGCAGAGTGATCTTGCTGCGATTGCTCAATGGACGACCAAGAAATTCATCGCCAAGAGAAGTGAAGAACGCCCGTTTTACAGTGGACGAATAGCGGTGCTCGTCAACAAATTTTCAGGCAGTGCTTCAGAAATCGCTGCTGCTGCCCTTCACGATATCCTTGGAGCGCCAGTTATAGGTACCAAATCTGCTGGCGCGGTCCTTGCGTCGATCATCGTCCCGGCTTCAAATGGCTTTATGCTCCAATTCCCGATTGAAGATTACGTCACAATCAAAGGAGTTCGCCTTGAAGGCACGGGCGTCGTCCCTGACATTGAAGTCGCGGACGTCAATTTGCGCCCCCACGAAGCAAAAGACCCTGTAGTCGATAAAGCCTGCGAGTATTTTGTTCAAGCGAAGTCCGGAGAAGGCGTCTCGGTCGCTGCGGTATCAAGACATTAAGCATCGGTACGCCAGGAGTCGATCAGCATTTTTAAGGTAGAAACTAGGAAGGGAGCGTTGCGCCTAGACGCCAAGAGTGACTGACCGGTCCGATCCAGAGCAACTTCCAGTAAGTCAGCAAATAACCTACCGCCGAAACACAGCCATGGTCGCCCGTTTCAAACCTACTTTAGCCGTAGCGCTCGCCTTCGCGCTGTGCAGTGCGTTTGGACAAACCATTGACAACAGCCCTCCGCTAAAACAGGAGGTGCTTGATCAAATCACGGATATTCTTGCAAAGAATGCGTTCGTGCCTGGAGTCGACTTCACTAAATGGCCCGAGTTTCTTAAAGCCGAAAAACCAGAAATCGACGCAGCAAATAACGATGAGGAGTTCCAGAAAGCCGTGAATGCTGCGCTTAAAAAATTTGGCGCCAGCCACACGGTGCTGAACTCTCCTCGCCTCGCGAACCAGCGCTTAACCGGGTCCATGGTCGGTATTGGGATCAACACCCATCCCGTCACCGACGGCTTGTTAGTCACACGCACGATCTATGACGCACCTGCCGAACGCGGAGGGATCGTGGCCGGCGACATCATCACGAAGATTGATGGCAAGGATGCTAAAACCACCACCGGGATTGAGGGCCGAGACGGTACGGATGTGACGGTAACCGTTCGCCACGCCGACAAGACGTCTGAGGACTATATCCTGACCCGTAGAAAGTTTTCCGCTGTTCGACCGGAAGAATTGCATTGGGTTGACAAAAACACAGTACTTCTCGAGATCAGCACTTTTGGTTACAGCTATGACTCCAAAAGGGTAGCCGGCTTTATGAGCGAGGCTCAGCAAAGTCAGAATTTGATCCTTGACCTGCGAGAAAACGGAGGCGGCGAAATTGGCAACCTTCGACATCTTCTAGGATTCCTGGTGCCGATGAACAAGCCGGTCGGCACCTTTATAAACCGAAACATCTTTAACGAATACGTGGCTGCGAACCACGTCTCGACTTCCGACCTTTCCGTAATTCAGAAGTGGACGAGCGCTAGACTCCGCCCAATGCCGCCTGGGATGCCGGTGTACAAGGGCCAGATCGTCGTCCTCATCGACGGACAATCTGGAAGTGCATCGGAGATCATAGCCCAGGGTCTAAGAGATGTTCTCGGAGCCAAAATCGTCGGTACCAAGTCTGCTGGCGCGGTGCTCGTTTCTCTCTACGTTGACGCCTCGAACGGGTTTATGCTCCAGTATCCGCTCTCCGATTATGTGACGATCAACGGTACCCGCTTGGAGGGCCTAGGCGTCACCCCCGACGTCATCGTAGCTGACCCGGCCATTCACGTCCCTACCGCGCCAGACCCTGTGGTCGACAAGGCCTTGGAGCTGCTCAAGGGAAAGTAATCAGCAAAACATGGCTTCGACAAAGAGTTGGCCGTATCCCATCCTGGGGGAACCAGCTTTGTCCAGGCATCGGCTCCAGTCCGGGCCGAGTACAGATTGGCCGTCATCCTGTTACCCAGTTCGGTCAAGTCAGAGTTGAACCGCTGCGTGGTTCCTCAAAGGCACGGAATCCATTTATGAGTGCTTCAGGCTCCTTGCTGCGCGCGTGCACTACTTCGCTTCTACAGGCACGCCACCGACGGCGCCGACGGCGAATGTGGTGTCGTCTTTGTTGACTTTCACTATTTTCGCCTCGCCTTTCGTCGCGTCGACCTCGATCGACTTTTGCCATACGGGACTTGCGCTGTCTCGCCAATAGATAACGTAACGGCCCGATGCTGCGGGAGTCCAACGAACTATCGTGTCGTGGGCTTGCTTTGGATCCAGACGGACGTTTGATGGCGAAGCATCGGCGTTTGCCAACGATGCCGCATTCAGCAGGTTCACTCGGGCCACGTTCGCGACGTAGTTGAAATCTACGTACTTGACTAGGTCTTCCTTCGAGTGCTGTCGAGTGAATTCTTCGAAGACTTCGGTAAACCGCACTGCATTGTAGCCCTCTTGGTTAAACGACGTGTGGTCGCCTCCTCGCTGGTACCGGTCGCGCCGAAAAACCAACTTGGGTTCAAACCCATGGATCTTGCCTCGCGTGTTCCACTCGATAAACCGAGCCAGCTCCCGGCTGTTGTGGGAAGGGGCCGGCAACCCGCGCGTACTTGGGGGAGGCACTTCTTCGCTGAAGACTCGAACGTGGCGCTTATCCGATTGACCATTGAGACTGGCACTGTTACCAACGATGTCGTTGCTGAGAACGGCATCGATCTTCCAACCTTCGGCTTTGGCTCGCTTGGCCAGCGCTCGGGAACCAAGGAGCCCCTGCTCTTCCCCGCTAAACGCAACAAACACCAACGTGTTTTTCCACTTATGGGGAGCCATCACGCGGGCAACTTCCATCGCTTGCGACATACCGCTAAGGTCGTCGTTAGCCCCCGGAGCGATGGCGTCCAAAGAGCGTTCCTGCATATTGATCGAGTCAAAATGACCTCCGACAATCACTCGCCGGTCTGTCTCTCCTGGCAACGTGGCAACTACTTCCACGACCTCTTTTTCGACTGGAACTCTCGAGCCTTTCGGCGCGACATACTTCATGATCTCAACTTGAAGTCCCGGAATCTTACGATACTGAGTCGCGATATACTCTGCCGCTTGAGTCAGCGTCTCATTGTTGGTATTGCGATTGGGCATCGAAGACAGATGGCCTATGACGTCCTTCAAAAGATCCGGATTCACCTCTCTTGTTAGGTCAACCGGGCTCTGAAGGCACGCCAAAAGTGAAACAAGATAAAGCATCTAAGCTTTATTCTAGCGAATTTGTGCCGTGGTCTTGTCTTTCGAGGCCACGACGACCTGATTCTTTCCCTGCCTTTTCGCTTGGTAAAGACACTCATCGGCTCGACGAACAAAATCGTCCTTTGTGCGGTCTTCCGGCTCAAGTTGTGCGCAGCCGAAGCTTGCAGTTAGCCGCTTACCACCTTTATCCTCATTTAAACGATGGACGAGCCGTTGAGCAAAGCGGCCGGCATCACCTGCGCCAGTATTGATAAGGATGATGGCGAATTCCTCACCACCGGTTCGAGACACAAAGTCTGAATCGCGGGAGTCCCGTTTCAGCATATCTGCAAATAATCTAAGACGTTCGTCACCCGCCGGATGACCAAAGCGATCGTTAAAAATCTTAAAATCATCGACGTCTGCCAGAACCACCGATACGCTATAGTCGTATCTGCGGGCTCGACGCACCTCTTCAGCAAGTTTCTCGTGAAATGCCCGATAGTTGTAGAGTCCAGTCAACCCGTCCGTCGTAGCTAGTGATGCAAGCTGATGATTGAGCACTTCAAGCTGCTCTTGCCGCTCCTTCAAATCGATTTCAGCCGCTCGAAGTTGGCGAACCGTCTCTCGTAAGTGCATCTCGTGAGACATCTGTTGCGTGACGTCTTGGATCGTACCGATCGTTTCGAGAGGCTTCCCCGATTCGCTGCGTCGAAAAACAACGTTCCGCAAGTGAAACCATCGCCATTCCCCCAATGCAGTCCGCATTCGACAGGTGGTCTCAATCGTTTCGTTGTTCAGATCGCGTCTGATCCTGCGCTGGTGCTCGTCGTAGAGATCCAAATCGTTACTGTGAACGATCTCTCTAACCGTCAGTAGCCCGTTCCCCCGAGCGATTGGGGAATAGCCAAGTTGCCCGAGAAAATCTCGATTTTTATAGGAATAAACCCGTTCCTCGATGTCCGACACGTAGATCGACTCAGGGAGAGACTTTGCAAGGTCCTTTATAAATTGGTGTTCCGCACGATCAGCGTCGTCTTGAATGGCAGCTTTCTCGCTAAAGACGCGCGGTTCCCGTCCCGCTCCGTGCGCGCCCTCTTTCAAGAATAAGACGCCAGCAACGTGTTGCACAGAGCTTTGACACCCCATGCCAAACAAGTACGAGGTTACGACCCTCGCAGAATCTGCGTCACCGGCCAATCGATGTTCGATCTGAAGGCAGCCTGCCACGCATTTTGCACGGCTCAAAGCTTCATCGAAGCTCGCGACATCGTCTGGGTGAACTAGGGACCGCATGTCCGGAAGGAAATTCTGAGACTTGTCCACCCGCACGTCGCCGATCGATGGCGATAAGGTCCAAGTCTGGGTTTCAATTTCGTAGTTCCAACTACCAAGACAGCCAGAGTTTTTCAATTCCGGGGTCGAATCGGAACTCAAACGACAATTACGCACGCTCGATTGGATGATTCCAATCAAGTAGGCGCTGGTGGCATCGCAAAGGAGTCGTTGGGAGTCCCCAAAAGACATGTGGTGCAGTCATTTTAGTCCCGAAAATGGTTCTGTAATTAACTGCGAAGAAAAGAACAATATCGCACCAGATCAATCAGGTATTAATACCTAATGATTGAGCGCTTAATCATCACTATTCATCGTCGATAGTTGGTCCAACGTCGTAGCGCGGGCCAACACCGAACAGCGCATCCACATCCATGATGTTTAGTAATACCTCGCGTGGCCGCGGTCCATCCCGAGGACCCACGATGCCGCGCTCCTCCATCATGTCCAGCAACCTTGAGGCGCGCTGAAAGCCGATCGAAAATTTTCTTTGAAGCATCGAAGTCGATGCCTGCCCACGATCCACCACCCAGCGCACCCCCTCTTCCCAGAACGGATCGACGTCCTCGCCAAAGTCTCCACCCTCCTTCGTGCCATCGTGGACTGCATCGTCGATAGGATTCAGCACATATTCGGGTGTTTGTTGAGCGCGCCAGAACTTGCAAACCGCTTCGATTTCTCTTTCAGAGACGTAACACCCTTGAATTCGCAGGGGCTTAATCGAATCGATCGGCTGAAACAGCATGTCGCCCTTACCGATGAGGTTTTCCGCTCCCTTGCCGTCCAAAATCGTTCGCGAATCGATCTGCGATGCCACCGCATAAGCGATTCGGGATGGAATGTTCGCCTTGATAATTCCTGTGATGACGTCAACGCTCGGACGCTGCGTCGCAATGACCAAGTGAATACCCACAGCGCGGGCCAGCTGTGCCAGTCGGACGATCGTAGTTTCGACCTCGGCGCCACATTGGATCATAAGATCCGCTAACTCGTCTATGATGACAACGATGTACGGCATCCGATCTTGGAAGGTCGCCTTCGAATTCCAACCATCGATATTTCGGACTCCTTCGTTGCTGAAGAGGTCGTATCGCCGGTCCATCTCGCGCCACACTGCACGAAGCACCCCCGCCGCTTCCTTGACATCTTTGATAACAGGACACATCAGATGCGGCACGTGATCGAAAAGCGTTAGTTCCACACGCTTCGGGTCGATCATCACGAGTCGAACATCCTTGGGAGTGTTGCGCATCAGTAGGCTTGTGATCAGCGTCGCAAGGCCGATCGATTTTCCGGAATTCGTGGCCCCTCCGATAAGTAGGTGAGGCATTTTGGTCAGATCGGCGTACTTGTTGACCCCGCTCACATCCTTTCCGAGTGCGACACAAAGTCGTGAAGGATGGTTCTTGAAGTCGGAAGACTCACACAATTCGCGTAGAGTCACCACCGTTGGCGCCGAATTCGGAACTTCAACTCCAATTGCCGCTTTTCCAGGAATGGGCGCTTCAACCCGAACTTGGGATGCGGCAAGATCCATCGCGATGTTGTCTGCTAGCGCCGTGATGCGCGCTACTCTGATGCCTGGACCTAGCTGAATTTCGTAGCGCGTGACGGTGGGTCCCGTCGCGACCTCGACCACGGTTGCGTCGATCCCAAACTGCTCAAGCGTTCCTTCAAGCGTCTCGATGTTTTTTTGCATCTCAGCCTGGCTTCGCTTGGGATTAAGTACCGCTTCTGCCAATAGGCTGATTGGCGGCATGTCATATCCCTCTTTTGGCGACGGTGCATCGGACGAGAGGGTAGGTGCGCCTGCCATAAGCGTCTCACCTGAGGTGCGCGGCTTCTTGGTTCGCACCGGCTCCGTGACCGCTTCGAACTCCGGTTCGGGGTCTTCCACGACAACCCCTTTCGGAGCTCTCGGGTTCTCGGCCTTAGCTTCCTCGATGCCCTTGCGAATCACCTTGACGCGATCCTCTGGCGTCTGCTGCGATCTTGGCCGCTCCAAAGTCCTTTCTAAAGTCTTTTGTTTGAGAGTTACCGCTTGATTCTTTGTTGTTTCGAGCATCACTCGAATCGGAACGTCCACGCATAGGACGAGGCCTACCAGACCGAGAGCAGAAAGGCCAACCGGTTTTGCTGACCCCAATAGCGTATGGAAAAGCCACCCGATAAGCGCGCCAAAATATCCGCCGCTCGTTTTTATCGCTTCTGGATCAAAAAAGGAGCCTGCGACTGAAGTCGCCAGCGCACCAATAAAGGCCAGAAACAGCAGCAAGAAGCCCCAGGATAGATGTTTTGAACTTAGCGACTTGCCACGAATAAAGCACACGCTCAACGTGACAAGGATCGGGGGTACTGCCCAGGCCCCCTTACCAAACAAAACGGCGCAAAATGTCCCGAGGCTCGAACCTATGATCCCCGAATCGCGCGTGACGAGACCCACTGCGACAATGATCGCAATTGCGAATAGAAGAATCCCGGCAATATCAAAATGGCGGTGCGAGACCTTGGTCTCGACCCGCACCTTACCAACGGCAGGTTGCCTGGCGCGAACACTCATCCTTAACCTTCTTGCGGCCCCAATCCTTGGCGCCATCTGAATTATACAGTACGACGGCAAATATAGGTAATCGGTTGCGATTTCGCTTCGCTCTCCGGGACACGGGGTCGCTTCGCTCCAACGGGACACGGGACAGGCGCGCTACGCTTTAGGGGACAGAATTGGGAAGGAGCAGAATTATTCGCCCGTCTTCCTGAGCGCAACTATCTGTCCGGGCTTTCGCAAAGCGTTCCGGTCTGTCCCTTAACCCCGTATCCCGTCAGAGCGAAGCGATCTGTCCCCTTCCTCGCCTGTCCCCGCGTCCCGCGCGAAGCGCCCGCGTCCCGTTGGAGCGAAGCGATCTACGGCCTTGGCGCGTACTCTCCGACTTTAATCGCTTGCCCGCCCTTCGGCGACGTTGTGTCTCGATAGAATGTCCAACTCGCGGGTCTCTTGAGCAGGATGGCAGCCACCGCCTTCGCATCCTTGCCTAAGACCCAACTTGAGAGCAGATGCGTCTGGGCAAAGGATGGAAATCCAAGCGTGATTCCTTGCGGCATGGTGGCTCGTTCGATCGTGTTGCCCAAAATTTGGGGCTGGATCGAACGCTCCAAGCTGAGCGCCAAGTTGCTTCCAGTGATCCGGTTTTCAATGACGATATTCCCTAGCGATGGCTGATCGGTCTCGACCGGACCGGCATCGGACCAGATGTGCACACCGATTGACTGGTTCTCTTCGATCGTATTTCGGAACAAGGTATTCAACTGCCCCTGTCCGATTGCGATTCCGTCGGTTCGATTGCGCATCACCTCGTTTTGAAGGATAAATGAATGGCTCGAAAAACCAAGCCAAAATCCGTAGTTGGAATCGTCGGCGATGTTCTTGAAATAAATATTGGAAGCGGCGAAAGTTCCCTCAAATGCATTATTCGAAGACCAAGAACCGTCGTTATACGCGATTAGGTTTCTATCTGAGGTTCCATCAAATTTGTACTTCTGAGTTGCTTTATCGAATCCACCATTGACGCGGTCAGTCAAAAAGAATCCATCTCCTCCATGAGTAATCGAATTCGCAACGAACTCATTGAGTGATGAGCCGTTGACGGCTGCTAGCCCGGCTGCGTCGCCCCCCCACCCTCCGGCCCACGGCCGATTGCAAAAATCTGCACGATTCCAAGTGATTTTGTTGTGGGTTGATTTCCACAAGGCGATCCCCCATCCTCCGTTGTAGGAACATTGGTTGTCGTTGATTGTGCAGCGGCTTGAATCAACAAGCACGATTCCGTTTTGAGCTTGTGACGCATTGCAGTTCTGAATGCGGCAAGCATCGCACGCTTCGAGCCAAATCCCGGCCCCATAAGTACGCCACGCGGCGAGATCGCGGAGGTTCAGGAACTTTTCAACTGCGACGCCATCTCTACCCATTCGGATCGCGAGGCTTTTGTTGAGAGAACAACTCACGACTCGAACATTTGTACAGTTTCTAAGCTCGATGTTGTGTTGAAAGCCGGAGACATTTGCGTTCTTTAGGGTGACGTCCTTACAGCCGTCGAGCAGAACACCCGTACCTTGGAAGGCATCTTGCTTAACGTCCCGTCCTTCGCTCCCGACCAACGCCCGATTGGTCAAGTCAAGCGTAAAACCAGATCCCCGGACAACCCAGGCCGCGTGGCCCGATTCGCCACGGACGGAGTACTTTCCAGGTTTCGGAATATTGGTTGGACCCACGGATTGGTCGCTTCCAAAGGCCCACAACGCAAGGAAAGAAAACATGAGATAAGAATACTTCCAAGCTTAAGTAGCCGGCCACCGGATCCGAGCACCCAAATCCCTAAAAGAGGAGTGGCCGTTCGCGCCTGCGGATGTTGAGGGCTAAACCGACGGAAGACATGCACATCCACATCGCTGTGCCACCGTAGCTCAGAAAAGGCAGCCACAAACCCACTACGGGAAGGATATGGAGGACCATCGCGATGTTTACAAAAGTGTGAAAACTCAAGGCAGCAAAGAGTCCGCCGACGATCATTTTGTAGTAGGGATCGGTCGCCTGGAACATGACCAGCCAAAGTCGGTAAAAGAAGAATCCGTATGCGGCTAAGACAAGCGTGCACCCGACCAAGCCACCCTCCTCACCCATGACCGTGAAAATAAAGTCGTCGTGCTGTTCCGGAATAAAATGACCCGCTTTCCGTTCTCCGCGGAGGAAACCAACGCCGGTCAGCCCGCCTTCTGCAAACGCAATTTCGGCTTGATCAGTTTGGTATGACTTCCCCTTCGCGTCATGATTGAAAAAACCCGTGATACGGCTCCATTGGTAACTATGGAGAAGTTGGCCGTGAAAAACAGCTAAGGCGCCACCAAGTATGAGTGCAGTTGCCGCGATGTACGCGAAGAACTTGACCGGGACGCCTGCAACCAGTGAAATCGCAACCCAGCAAACAAGAATGACTAACGTCGCGCCCAATTGAGGTTGCATGAGAACCAAAACTAGTGGAACGGATATATGCAAAAAGCCAAGCCAAAACGTCGATGGTTTCTGAATTGAATTCTGGCGGTTGGCATAGAATGCAGCAAGGCTTAAAATCGTCAGGATCTTCGCCATTTCGCTTGGCTGAAACTGAATCGGACCGACCGGTATCCATCGTTCGGCGCCCTTCTTGTGGGCGCCAACGACGAAAACCGCTAAGAGCGTCAGGACGTTGACGACATAAATCACGTTCACGAAGCGTCGCCAAATGTGTGGCGCAATGAAGGCGAAGATCGAAAATGGCACAACGCCGATCGCCGTATTCACGAGCTGTTTGCGAAAGTTGGAATCTCCGTCGTGGGTGTATCCCTCGCTGTATAGGGACATCATTCCGATGACGATGAGCAGGAGCGTCGCCACTATCAAGAGCCAGTCCATTTTCGGGGCACGACGCTGATCGTTCCCATATCCAGGCAGGCGCGTCAGGCCTGCCAATTGGTTCGCATTAACGATCTTGTTCTCCTACCCAGAGGTCGACTCGAGCGATCAACCTCCGCTCTTGGCCTCTTGTACGTCGACAAGCTTAAACGAAGATTCATCCGATTTCTTGTTGTTTCCGAGCTTCGTTTTGCTGGTCCATTCCACTAGTCCGAATCCGCGCGCATAAAATGCGTGCTGGTCGAACGTCAGGCCGCTCATTCCGATTCCTACCTGGGCAATTAACCTTACTTCTATAACGTCGACCTTCTTCCCAAGGATCTCTCGTTGACCAACCGAGTGAGCTTCGCCTCGCGCAAGCAGCCGTTCCCCCTGAGCCCCAGTTTGCGTCTTCCCTGAAAACTCCCAGGTTATCTTTCCCGTACCAAGCTTCAGGAGCGGCATCGGCGTGGGCATCGGATGCTTGACATCGTACGCTACGATGACTACCTGGTCGGAATCAACTCGGTAGTAAGTTGTCGCGCCCCCACCCCCCACTTGCTTATCAGAGATCGGCGTGACGGAAACTCCGCCCATATCAAGTGTGTCTCCGACAACTTTAGTGAGTTGCCCGGCGCTGCCTTTGGTTTGTTCATAGATATAGACTGTTCCCGGTTTTAGGGGGAAAAAGTCGGCCGCTGCCGAAGTCTGCAAGGCTGCGGAAAGAATCAGGGCTGGGATCATTATTGTTTTGTCTCCTGAATTGTCAGGGTTTGGGATTTGCCATCTGGTAGTGAGTCTTTCACTTGGGCTTTCACCGTACCTATCCCCTTGACATACCAAATCCTCGAAACCGTTCGAACTTTTTGATTTCGGAGAGTCCCTGAGCCGTTCTGCTCGACTAAAAGGGCCTTCTCATACGAACGAGCTTTTGTCGTAACAGGCTCAAATCCGATGACCTTACAATTATTCTCCACATCCATCTTGTTGTCAGGATTATCCGATTTTAAGTGAAAATGCCAAGTCATCCCTGGCTTTGGAGAGGCTGGAAGTTCCATCGCACGCGGGCTCAAGCTAGCGAGCGAAGATGAGGTTGTGTAGATTCCGTCGCTTTCAAGAGACCAGATCTCCGAGCCAAGAACGCTCAGCCCCCCGGTTCGTTCGACAGTATAGGTTGCAACCCCATTCTTAACCTCTTTGAGAGTAATCGACTGCGACCCAGTGATCACGTTGTTCGCACCACCTTGAACGAGTTCCATATCCATCGGCTTCGAGTTGGCAAGCCCCTCGTATTCATATCCTTCATGTTTCAGCGAAGCAGGTAGCTCACTTGCCGAAGGAGGTTTAGAAGCGGGCGTCGGCGTGCTTTCACTCGAAGACTGGGACGGCTTTGGCGCGTCCGTCGTTACGAGCGGTTTCGTATCCGGAGCGGGCGACTTTGGGGGGCTATTTGAAGTTGTGGCGTCCAGTTTCGAAGTGGTAGGCGGCGGCGTATCTTTAGTTTCAGAATTGCAGCCAGTCGCGGCGACAAAGACAAATGTTACGAGGGCAGCATACTTTTTCATAGTCTCAGATTAGATCGCTTGTCAATTCGGGTTTTTGCCATGTACGTCATTCCCCACGTTCGACAAATGTTCGTCGTGCATCGGTTTCTTGTGATTCAGCAGGTCCACGATATCCTTCACCGACCGTTCATCTCTCATTTGCGTAATTGTCAGCTCACCCTGGGCCAATTCGTGATTAATCTTTGGCGCCGAAAATGCCACTCCGTCTTTAATGAGCATGATTTGAGTGCCGATTCTGTCCTCAGAAAACTGCCATAGCCTGCGCCGCCCTTCATCGGTGAGTTCAATGGTCAGTTCATAGGACTTACCGTTCGTTGTATCGATGCTTCGATAGCTTGCGCTTTCGATCAGGGAATCATTGACTACTACTTGTGCACTGGCAAGAATATGTTCCGGGTATTTCGCAAGATCTGCCGCGTTCGTCGGCGATAAGAGGTTCATAATCGCTTTCCGAACGTCTTCCCGACCTTTTGGATTCGCGAGCGCCTGTTGCGCGGCCTCTGCGTAGTATCCCCTGATCGTATCTTCATTGACCTGTTTGTCCGAATATCTCTTTTCGATGGTTTGCATCATCGCCGGCTTATACGGCTCAAGAACTCGCCCGATGACCCTTGTCGCCTTTCCGCGAATATTGACGACGACGGGCACCGGGTAATCGACCACGATCCCGTTTTCCAGCGATGACTGACGAAGGGTCGACAAAGGCGTTCCATCCAAATTGATATTTAAATCGCGAACAAGGGCAGCTTCTTCCGCTTTGTCGCCTGCTAGCGCTTTCTTCAATCTTTCGGCGCTCCAGATAACCCGGACGGGCGGCCAAGAATCGTTTTCATCGCGGTCGTTTACCTTCATGATGAAGCTGCCGAGGGATTTCTCATCCCCCTTAAGCACCCCAAGCATTTCCCGGATCGGTATATGCTTTTTGATGGCGCCCTCGGTCGATCCGGCATCCTCGGTACCGTTTCCGTGGAATGCGTCCGAAGACTCAACCAATTGCGCCATTTCGTTTACGACTATGATCCTGAACCCAGCGCCTGCATTAATACCGACGAGGTTCACCTCACCGGGAATAATCGGCTCAAAATGCATACCCATGATCGCTCGTTTCATGGCGAACTGGTACCCGTAAATGGAGCCGGCCGCAATTATGGTAAATCCGATCGCAATCTTTGTCGAACTACGGAATTTCATACAACTTTCACCATTACTTGCCAACAAAGATCCAGCGCCACAAGTTCGCAGGGAATCCAAGTGTACCGCCGCGTCGCTCGGCCCTGGACGGCTGTTTGCAAAGAGAAGAATCGTGTCTTGGCTCGACCGAGCGGTGGTCGACACCGCCCGGGCACAGCCCGAAGGGGGCGTTATCTGCCAGACGAGGATTTTAAACCTGGGGCTCATTTCGGCCCGGAACCCGCCCTGACTGAGCGGCGTCAACGGCTGTGTGGGCAGGCAAGAACCTGGCGAGGTCGACCTGCATTTGGCTTTGAAAGCTCTTGATGCGTCCCTTCAGGGCCGAGATTTGTCGGCCGCACCCGATCCCAGGATTGAAACCCTTGGCTGGCAGATGCCGCCCCGAGGGGCTATGGTACCAGGGTCTATTCGCTCGGGTTGTAGGAGTCGTACATGCTGCCCGAAACGTAACAAACGACCATCGTTACTGCGATACAGACCCCACCAGACGGTATCGCGGCCAATATCGGATTCAGATTGAACAAGATCAACAGGGCCGCGAACAACCCAACGCCAGGAAGGCCCAAAATAACCATCCCTAACATAATGAGAATTCCGCGGAATCCTCTTTGCGAGGCGTCGCCTGCGTCCGGAAACGCGATCGTTACCAAGAAAACAGTCGACGAAACAAGCAGGCTCAGCCCGAGCACAAAAATGAACGAAGCGATCGCGTAGTCCCAAAGGACCGATTTCAGCACTAGAATGGCAATCAGTGAGATCCCAGAAAAAAGTAGATTGGGGATGCATTTAGAAGCGACTTCCCAAAAGACGGTCCCGGCCGGGCGGAACGGCAACGGCTTTTGAAACTCAACTCGCTTCAACAATTCGGTGAAACCGCTGATCGCGCTGTTCAACGTTATCATGAGCACACCTACGCCTTGCATGACGATAATCATCCTCCCAGCCACCATCATCTGATGGGACGAGGCATCGTCAGACAATATAAAAACCGGTGAAAGGGTCATAAACAGTTGTACGGGTCCGAACAGAAAGTAAAGGAATCGAGCGCCCCGGAGTTGCAAGAGAACTTCCTTCCACACCAGCGCGCTCGCGCCCGAAGGACGCAGCTTACCGATCCACTTGCTGACCCATCCAACCTTGACCTTGCCGTTCCTCGCCTGTTGCGCCATTAGACCGTAAATGTCGTTGTTTCGACGCATGACGCGTTGCTCAGCGGATCCAAAGCCCTTCACTGAGGCCTGATCGTACATGAACGGGAGCTGACTATTTGCAAGGTATATCCCGAACGCTGATACTCCGACAAGGATCGAAGTTCCCGCCAAGATTAGCGCAGCGTCATTGTTGAGCGCGCCAACTACCATCCAAGTCGCTGCGGTCGCGCTAAAAAGAACCGTCCGCACCGCGGGACTCTGGGCGCAATTCATGACAGTATCCCAGGAAAGGTCAGATCTCAAGTTCAGCACAAAATAGATCCCCGTTCCGACTATAAGAACGAAGAGCAAGGCATTGATAATCTTCTTGTTTCTGTCCGCCTGGAGATCGCTCCGGTTGATGAAAAAGCTCACTCCGTAGCCGACGCAAACCCAGGAAAACGACATCAAAAACCACGCGCCGGCACCCGCACGACTCACCATCACACCGTACCCCTGGGTCCCTCCAAGAAATCCTTGGACAGCGGCCCAGGACGCCCTTCCCCCGAACATCAAGAGGATAAACGGGGTTAGCAGCGTGAAGATGTAATCTCGGAACATCCTGAAGAACATCACGACTCGAGGACTCACCGGGGTCGGAAACAGCACGTCTACGTCCGATTGACGGAAACCACCACGGGGCGTAACGACCGACATCATCAGCAGGACGGATAGTGCAGAGTAGAACGCAAATAGAGCGCAATCGACGACGTTAGCCGGGAGCGGCTTCGTAGTGTAGGCAGCACGCGAGAAGGCTCCGGAGCCAGAACTCATGGGTCGAAATACAAGAAAACCGTAGTACGCGAGCGCAAATATCAGCGTAAATATTCTTCGTCCCGATGTCAATGCTCGCCGCACACCATTGGCAAACGATCTAGTTGAGAGGAACAACAGAGCCTGCATAGCCCTCCTCCGTCAGTGCGAGAAAGACATCTTCGAGGCTTTGGCCCTCGCGGCTGCTCAAGTGCTGGAGTTGCTGAAGCGTTCCTTCTGCCACTTTATGCCCTCTGGCGACGATAATCACACGATCGCAAAGTTTCTCAGCAGTATCGAGCAAATGAGTTGAAATAAGAATCGCAGCCCCATTATTTCGTTCGCGCATCAGCTCGTCTCTCAGCTCGCGCGCGCCTGCCGGATCGATGCCGATCATCGGCTCGTCAAAAAGCAGAACATTGGCGTTGTGAACAAGCGCGCACGCAACCGATAGCTTCTGCCGCATCCCTTTGCTGAGCGTCGCCACGAGCATGTCCCGCTTTTCACCCAAATCGTATCTCGCGAGCAACTCGTCCCTCAATGTCTCGTATCGGTCGATGGTATTGAAACACATCGCGACGAATCGAAGATGCTCATCGACAGTCAACAATTCGTAAAGCGAGGGTACTTCTGGGACAAACGCCAATCCGGATTTCGCTTTTGCCTGATCGAGGACAACGTCGTGGCCATTGATTAGAACGTTTCCCGCTGTTGGTCTTAGAATTCCCGAAATACAACGAAGAGCAGTTGTCTTGCCAGCCCCGTTAGGTCCAAGCAACCCAACGATTTCGCCCGGCGAGATCGTAAAGCTGAGGTCGTCAACTGCCTTAAACCGCTTGTACTGCTTAACGAGCCGCGACACTTGGAGCATCTGTGTTTAAGGTTGTACCTTTTAAGGGGAGGGGAGAACGGGGGAGGAGAAAGGGAGAGGAGCAGGA
>Ga0206958_1028_pt1 | contig 44846 bp, 47 predicted proteins | sample Alteio_BWOrgHeat_33_FD_152968 | JGI IMG/M metagenome (GOLD analysis project Ga0206958, IMG submission 152968) | Enriched cells from forest soil in Barre Woods Harvard Forest LTER site, Petersham, Massachusetts, United States -... | ecosystem: Environmental > Terrestrial > Soil > Temperate forest >... | reverse complement strand
GACGCGAGACACGACTTCACTGCCGCAACGCTCGCTGATTGTCTTTCAAGCTGCGCTGTCGCTGGTTATGCTGATGAGCGCGGGACTGCTGACCAAGAGCCTCCGCAACATGGAGCATCAGGACTTTGGATTGCAGACGGAGAACCGATATGTTCTGCATCTGGACCCGGCGGGCGCGGGATACAAGCCGGAGACTTTGCCCGCGCTTTACCAGCAGCTCGAACAGCAGTTCGGTGCGTTGCCCGGAGTGAAGAGCGTAGGGCTGGCTCTCTACAGCACCCTCGAAGGCAATAACTGGGGAGAAGGCGTGTTTGTGGACGGAAGGCCTGCTCCGGGAGTGAACTCGCACAATGGAGCTTCCTGGGACCGTGTCAACCCACAATTCTTCGAGACCGTAGGGCAGCCGGTAGTTCGCGGGCGCGGAATTACAGAGCAGGATACAGCCACGACACAGAAGGTTGCCGTAGTAAATCAGGCATTCGTCAAAAAGTTTTTCCCGAACGAAGATCCCCTGGGAAAGCACTTCGGGATCTTCGATCAGAAGTATTCCTCTTCGTTTGAAATTGTGGGAGTGGTGGCCGACGCGAAGTACAACAACCCGCGCAGCGAGGTGCGCGCAATGTACTTCAGACCATTGACGCAGCAGATGACAGGAGTAACCGAGGCCAATGCGCAGATGGCTGAGGGCCGCTCGCTCTACATCAACTCCGTTACATTGCGGTTCGAGCGCGTACCGACGAATCTGGACGCAATGGTGCGCCGGACGCTGCAGGGGATCAATCCGAATCTGACAGTAATCGACTTCCATTCGCTGGACTACCAGGTCGCTGGCAACTTTACGCAGGAGCGCCTGATCTCGAGGCTCACAATGCTGTTTGGAGTGCTCGCACTGATTCTTGCTTCAGTGGGACTCTATGGAATCACGTCGTACCAGGTGGCTCGGCGCACCAGCGAGATTGGATTGCGGATGGCGCTGGGTGCGAATCGCAGTTCCGTGGTGAAAATGGTTCTCCGTGGAGCCCTTCTGCAGGCGGGGATAGGCCTTGCCATTGGAGTCCCAGTCGTGCTGATCGCGGCACGCTGGATGACGGATCAGCTTTACAAGGTACGCTCTTGGGATCCGGTAAGCCTGATGACCGCAGTAGGCGTCCTGTTGTTGTCAGCCACGCTGGCCGGATTTGTTCCCGCGCGTCGTGCAGCAAATATCGAACCAATGCAGGCTCTCCGCACCGAGTAAACCTAGCGCGGGGCGAGAGTCAGAGTGTGTGTGGTGGCCGCGTCGACTGCTGCGTTCGAAAACGGTAACGAGAAGGTGGTGCCGTTGTACCAGGCAGGCCACTGGTCCATGAACCACTGGCTGGTAGGGTTCGCGGATTCGCCGAGCACAAGGTTAAGCGTGCTGTGGTCCAGATCGGCAAGGTCCGCAGTAAAACGTTCCGACGGCCCGAAGGAGTGTCCAACCTGTTTGACAGTCGCATCGTCGCCGCTTTGAGAATGAATTCCGGGGCCGGTAGGAACGCCGATGATGCGTTGGAGCAGCGCAGACTGCCCAAACACGGGGTGCTCGATGTCGAGCTGACGGAATTGGCCGTATTGCCATTTGCTAAGGTCTGCCGGGGCTTTTGCGAGACGGAGGCTGTCGGCGACCGCAGCCGCTAACAGGTCATCCCACGTCGTGTAGTTTTTTGGCAGCCACCGCGCAGGTGTGTGCATGATCAGCCACTCTTCGGCATAAGATTTGTTTCCCCATGTGTACAGCGCTGCCGCCGGAAGAGGCTGGGCCTTTCCTTCTGCCTGCGCGGTGGGGTTAGGTTGGGCCTTCGCCGGCGCTACGATCTGCGGATCGATGAGCAACGGCCAAAGCGCAGCGCGCGTAGCAACGACGATGGCCGGGGCAGCGGCATCAGCGTCAACATTCCCATTCCAGTCACGTAGCAAATCCGCAGCCTGGTGGAGCTGCTTGTCTTTTGTCAACTCAGTCTTGCTGGCATGGTCAATTGCATACGCGAGGCGCTGCGCAATCACACGGTCGAGATCGGAGTAAATATCCGTTTGTAGCGCCAGCATGTCCGCGGGGGTGAGCTTGTTTTTCGTCGAAATAGATTTGTCGGTGAGCACCTTCCATATCCGCTGATTGCGATAAGGCGCACCCCAGTTCAGAGCGAGTGGGTATGGGTAATCATCCGGCGTAATGCGACTATTAGCGGTTGCAAGAATTCCGTTGGTTGGATCGACTGCCTGCGGGAGCCGCTCGTACGGAATCGTCCCGACCCATTCTTGTGTCGAGTCGAGCGCATCGGTTGGCACAGGACTGATCGGGCTCGGTGTCATAACGCTGCCGCGAAGAGGGATGCGTCCAATGGCGTGATAGCCAATGTGACCCTGATCGTCCGCATAGACAAGATTCTGCGCAGGCCCGCCAAAGGCAGAGAAGGCCTCGACAAGGCTCGTGCCATCGACGGCGTTGTTGATCCCAAGCATTGCAAAATTTAGCGCGCCGGGGTCATAGACAATCCAGCGAAGCGAAATCGCACGTCTTTCGCTGGGCAGAATGCCGGAAATGATGGGTGTAACAACTGTCCCATGTTGCGTCCCGGCGATGTCGATCACAACATCCTTGCCATTCTTCACATGGATAACTTCGCGGTCGCGCAACAGTGGTTTCCACACACCGCTTGTCGATTCATACTCTGCAGAGTTTGCGTTACCGCGAACATGTTCGATGTAGAGATCCTGAACCTCGGCCCCAAGATTCGTGAAGCCCCACGCCACATGCTCGTTATGTCCCACAATGATGAAGGGAACGCCGGGAAGAGACACCCCGGCGACGTGAAGATTGCCCGTTGCCGTTGGGGCCTGAAGGTCGGCTTGGTACCAGATGCCCGGAACGTTATGCGTAAGGTGCATGTCGTTCGAGAGGATGGGCTTGCCAGTTGCAGTATGTGAGCCCGAGACGACCCAATTGCCGGATCCGGCAAAGCAGCCATCGCAGACAGGGTTTCGCAGAGTCCTCTGCAGCGCAATCAGGTCTGCCGAAGTCGTCGATAGCGTGGGCTTGTCGAGCCTGGTTTGCGATTCGTCGAGCGGAATATCGGGAATATCTTTTTGCGGAGCGGTGAGATCCACGATCGGTTGTGCAGGCGGATGGTCGCGCCATGTAACGGTTGGGTAAAGATCATCCACGAGATGCGCAGGCAGTTTTGCAGTAAGCGCCTCTCGGTTGAGTTCAGACGAAAAACTTGTAGTCAGATCCTGAAACATCACCAACGCTACAAGAAGAGTGTCGCGTGGCGTCCACGGAGCCGGTTCATAGCGAAGCAGGCGAAATTCAATTGGCAGATGGTTTCGCTGCACTTGGATAGACGAATTCACGCCAGCCGCATATCGCTCAAGTTGGTGAAGTTGGTCCGGTGGCAGTGTGGTCAAGGCCTTCTCGGCAGAGTTCCGCAGCTCCAGCGTTCGTTGCAGGCGATCATGAGCCACCAGGGATGGGCCCAGAATCTCGGCGAGCGTTCCTGCTGCGTGTCGGCGTAATGCATCCATCTGCCACAGCCGGTCCTGCGCCGTAACAAAGCCCTGCGCGAAAAGAAGATCGTCGAGCGATGAAGCGCGCAGATGAGGAACTCCATGAGTGTCGCGCTGAATACTGACAGGGGCAGCGAGCCCTGGGAGCGCGATCGAGCCGTCGAGTTGAGGAAGCGACTCATGCATCGCCTGGCTGGCCCAGTGACGAGCAAAGAAGAAACCAGCGACTGCAGTTACGACAATCAACGAAGCGAGGGAGAAGGCAATACGACGGATGATCCGGCGACGGCGGGATTGACGCGCAGCCTCATCCGGGGTCAGCGGCTGGTCGGGAACGACGTCCGGGTTTGTAAGATGGGGAAGGGCCATGGCTTCTTGCCAAGTGTAAATGGTGGCGTGGCTTTCCGCGGCGTTGCGAGTGGTCGCGCGGTTGGGATTTAATTTGCTTTACTGGAATAAGTTGCAGGTTAGGGGTTGACCGGACGAGGAGGCCGCGAATGGGTACGGGCGAAAGCTTGCATGCCGTTGAAACCGTGATTCTGCTGCTGCTGGTGCTGGTAGCCGGATTTGCAGTGCTCGCCAGAAGGGTGAAGGTCCCGTATCCCATTGTGCTGGTGCTCGCCGGATTGGTAATCAGCTTCGTTCCGCGAGTTCCGCGAGTTCCGTTAGATCCCAATGTCGTATTTGTAGTTTTCCTTCCGCCATTGCTCTTTGCGTCGGCGTGGGCAATGTCATGGCGGGAGTTCCGTCAGAACGCAGTCGTAATCGGGCTGCTCGCGGTGGGTCTGGTGGGTTTCACCGTGTGGGGGGTTGCTGAGTTTTCAGACAGGTTCATCACGGCACTTTATTGGAAAGCTGGTTTTTTGCTGGGCGCTGTGGTCTCGACGACAGACGCAATAGCGGCAACTTCAATTGCGAAAAGTATTGGCCTGCCTCGGAAGATCGTCGACATCCTCGAAGGCGAAAGCCTCCTGAACGACGCGACAGGTCTGCTGGCGTTGGAGATTGGCTTGGCGTTTCTGATTCGTGGTCAGATGCCTACCGTTGGAGAGGGATTAGCAAGGTTGGTTTACCTAATCGTCGGCGGTTTAACAATCGGGTTGTTGATCGGCGTCGTCGTGGGTTGGATCGAGAAGTTTATTGATGATGGACCGATAGAGTTGGTGGTAAGTCTCGTTGTGCCATATGCGGCTTATCTGGCAGGAGAGAAAGCGCATGCGTCAGGGGTATTGGCAGTTGTAGCTTGCGGACTCTACATGAGCAGGCAGAGCACGAAGTTCTTCTCTCCAGCCGTACGTCTGCAAGTGAATGGCGCATGGGAAGCGCTGGTGTTCATGTTGAACGGGCTTGTCTTTGTGCTGATTGGGCTGCAACTGCCTTATGTGCTGGCGGGGATTCATGGTAGATACACCACCGGGACGCTGATCTTCTACGGAGCGGTATTCAGCGCGGTGTTGATCCTGCTCCGGATGATCTGGGTATTTCCAGCAGTAGAGATTGCATCGTATGTCGAGCGCAGGTGGCTGGGGCACCGTAGCGACGAACAGTTGCCGCCACGCGGAATCTTCGTCGTAGGCTGGACTGGGATGCGCGGTGTGCTCGCACTGGCGGCGGCCATCTCGGTGCCTGAGGTGCTGGCCAACGGCCAGCCGTTTGAGGAGCGAAACCTGATCGTCTTTCTTGCGTTCTGCGTGATCTTCGTAACGCTGGTTCTGCAAGGTCTCACGCTCCCTGCCCTGATTCGCAGTCTAGGTCTGCAGGGAAGTGTCGGTATGGACCCTGAAGAAAAAGAAGCCAGACGAATCGTGCTGAAAGCAGCGATCCGTTTTCTGGAGGAGGGAAGGAAGGGTTGCGCTCCGAACATCGAACACATCTATGATGACCTGGTCCATCGCTATCGGCACAAGCTGGCACTTGTCGGCGAAAAGGAAGATGAAGGCGTAGGCGATGTCGATGTCGTTTCGTACTCCAGACAGCGCGCGATCGCCGAAGGCGCAATCGAGGCAGAAAGACGGACGCTGGTTCAATTGCGCGACCGTGGAGCAATCGGCGATGACGTGTTGCGGACGATGGAGAGGGAACTCGATCTGGCGGAGAGCCAGTATCTGGGAATTCCGCTCTCATAACCGGTCGCGCAACCAGATTGACGGTCGTGCGCTATGCTGAAAGCTTCGCCTCCGTGTGCGGTGGTGGAATTGGGAGAGTGCAGTTTTGGATTGCAGAATTTTTTATCACGATAAATGCTTTGACGGTGCTTGCTCGGCCTCACTGTTCATGCGGTTTCATCGCGAATGCGTGAAAACAGTTGACAAGTTTTCCTTTCATGGCCTGGTGCATCGAGCAGGAGCACTGTTTGACGAGAGTGCGTTCATCGGTGGCGAGAATGCGATTGTGGACTTTAAGTACTCGGCTTCCCCCAAGGTGACCTGGTGGTTCGATCATCATCAGAGTGCGTTCCTCAATCCGGCAGATGAAAAGGATTTTCGCGACGGACAGGCAGACGGATCGCAACGGATGCGAAAATTTTTCAATCCGAATTATGTCTCGTGCACAAGCCTGATCGCGGATATCGGACGATTGGATTTTGGTTTTGATACAGCTCCGGTTCTTGAACTAATCAGGTGGGCTGACATTGTCGATGGCGCCCGGTACGAAAGCCCAAAGGCGGCTGTAGAGATGGAAGCCCCTGCCATGAAGCTCACAATGGTGATCGAGAGTGCAGCAGATCACGCGCTGGTGCCCCGGCTCATTCCACTGCTGACGGAGATGAGTTTGCAGCAGGTATTGGACCAGAGCTTTGTACAGGAGCTGCTGGGCCCATTGATGGAGCGCCACTGGGCGGCACTGGAGCTCATTCGCTCAAGGGCGACGGTCAAACGGGGTGTGATTTCATTCGATATCTCGGACCAGCCGATGGAGGGATACAACAAATTCATCCCGTACTATCTGCATCCGGACGCGACCTACAACGTCGGCCTGAGCAAATCCAGTTTCCGTACGAAGGTTTCTGTTGGAACGAATCCTTGGACGAAGATTGAACCGTCGAGGCTGGTCAATCTGGCAGCGATCTGCGAGCGATACGGCGGTGGCGGTCACGCCCGCGTCGGTGCGATCAGTTTCCCCCCCGATCGGGAGGACGAGGCGCGGAAGGCTGTAGGAGAGATTGTGACGGAGCTGCAGGGGACTTCTGGCTAAAAGTGGAAGCGGGAAAAGAGCACCAAGCACCAGCTAACGACCACGTTCCCCTGTGGGATGTCAAAGCCCGCTGTAAAAACGCCACTCACACCACAAAATAGAAAAATATTTACGGTTTGAGCTTGGTAAAGAGGTTGAGCCGGGTAAGGTCGTTGAAGATCACAAAAGCGAAAAACGCCAAAATGCAGACAAAGGCGACCTGATACACCCGTTCTTTAATTTGCTGATTCACATCTCGCCGCATGATGGTCTCAATGATAAGAAAGACAATCAAACCCCCATCGAGGATGGGAATAGGCATGAGGTTCAAAATGCCCAGATTGAGCGAGATAATCGCCATCGTGCCGATAAGCGGCATCCATCCCGGCATCTGAACAGCCTGATGAATCGCCTGCCCAATCCCAATCGGGCTCTGCAACTGCTTCACCGAAACCTGCCTCGTGAAAAGCCTCTTAATCACTTCGACAATAAGCATGGAGTTCTTCTTATTGAACTGCCACGAAGCAACAAGTGCCTTATCGAACGGCAAACGCTGCACTTTAACCGGTGGCGGAAGATACCCGAACCCAAGGCGATAGTCCTTCGTACCGTCCCCCATATCCGTAAGTTGCGGAGTAATCTGCAAAGGCACAGTAGTGCCGTTACGAAGTACAACAAGGTTTGCAGGCTTTCCAGCTTGATCCTGAAGATAGGCGAGAATGGCAGGCACAGAATGGAACTGTTGCCCGTCGATACTCACGATCTTGTCTTTCTCCTGAAGCCCCGCGCGAGCTGCGGGCATGGTCGCCTCAAGGCTATTCACCACAACGGGTGTGTCCTGCATCTTGGGAATCAGCCCAAGCTTGGTGAGAGAAAAATCGTCGGCTTGGCCTTTATTTTCAACGAAAAGCTTGGCGTCGACACGTTGGCCATTATGCACGAAAGAGAATGGAACCATCTGGTTCAGGTTCAGTAATGACCGATCAATAACGTCATGCCAAGTCGGGTTTTCGACAGTGTCGTAATGAACGATGGTGTCGCCGTTATGAATGCCAGTCTTTGCAACGGGTGTGTTTGTCGGAATGTAGTCGGTGTGAGCCGGACCGTCGAAGAACTCTTCGACTTCGTTATGAACCATTGAGACGCCGGTCATCAGACCGAAGGCTAAGAGGAAGTTAGCAACAGGCCCGGCAAGCGCCACGAGCATGCGCTGCCATCGGGGATGAGCGTTGAAGTTTCCCGGATCGTCTGCTGGAGCGGTCTCGTTCTCGTAGGAGAGATTGGTTCCCGCACCTCCCATCTCGCCGGCCATCTTGACATATCCACCAAGAGGAATTGCAGCGAGCTGGTACTCGGTTTCGCCGCGGCGGAAGCCAAAGAGACGTTTGCCGAAACCGATGGAGAAGACCTCAACACGGATTCCGCAAAGTTTGGCAACGGCGAAGTGGCCAAACTCATGGACCAGAACCATAATGCCAAGGACGATGAGAAGCTCGATGATGGTTGACATGAAGATCGGGAAAGCCCTCGTTGCAGAGATTAGGATTCGCTATGGTCGCACACCGGCAGACTGGCCGATTATCACTTCGCGCGCACGCTCACGCGCGGCAAGATCTGATTCAAGCACTTCGGCGATGGACGCCGGCGGTTGACCGGAGGTTAGCTGCAGCACAGCTTCTATTGTACGTGGAATGCCGAGAAAGGGGATATCCCCGACGAGGAATGCGGCCACGGCTATCTCGTCGGCTGCGTTGAGTGCGATACAGGCGCGGCCACCGGCTTCAGCGGCTTCGTAAGCGAAGCGAAGACAGGGGAAACGTGAGAGATCGGGCGGTGAGAAGTCGAGTTGACTGAGTGTTTTGAGGTCGAAGGTGAGGTCGGATGGGACGCGCTCAGGGTAGGCGAGTGCATAGAGGATGGGAAGGCGCATATCGGTGACGGAAATCTGCGCGAGAATACTGCCGTCAACGAATTCGACGAGTGAGTGAACGGTGGATTGAGGGTGGATAGTGACCTGAACCTGGTCCGGAGGGAGCGAGAAGAGACGGCAGGCCTCGATGACCTCGAAACCTTTGTTCATCATTGTGGCGGAGTCGATGGTGATGCGTTGGCCCATGACCCAGGTTGGGTGTTTGAGAGCCTGAGCGGGAGTGATGCGGTCGAATTCGACGAGCGGAGTGTTGCGGAATGGACCGCCGGAAGCGGTCAACCAGATCTGTCTAACCTCGGCCGCAGTGCCTCCACGCATGCACTGGTGAACTGCATTGTGTTCGGAGTCGATCGGGAGGAGAGCCACGTTGTGCTTCTTTGCGGCTGCGATGATGAGTTCGCCAGCAGCCACGAGGCACTCCTTGTTCGCCAGGCCCACGGTCTTGCCTGCGCAGACAGCGGCGTAGGTGGCTTCGAGACCGGCGACTCCGACAATGGCGGAGACCACGAAGTCGACTTCAGGCAATGTGGCCACGTGAATTGTCCCCGCGGTGCTGTAGAGGACTTCAATGCTGGTGATTCCTTCTGCTTTGAGGCGTGTCTTTAGAGTTTCGGCTAGCTGCTCGGTGGCTAGAGAGATCACTTTGGGATGCCAACGGAGGCATTGGGCTAAGGCCGCGTCGATGTTGGTGCCTGCGGCCAGGGAGATAACCTGATATCGATCCGGGAAGGACTCGCAGATGGAGAGAGTACTGTTGCCGATTGAACCTGTCGAGCCAAGGATTGCGAGTTTCTTCACATTCTCTATTTTCGCAGACTCGATGCTAAGGCAGATAGAGTTTTTAGACACATCGATGCAACGGCCGCAGGAGAATCAGCCGAAGAGTCCAACATGAAAAAATCCAGTTTGCGGTCATCTGGGTGCGTTGACCACAATGTAGGTTGTCGAACCGCCGGATATTTGAGGTTGATACCAGGTGCTGCCACATTGGGTGTACGACAGGCCGTTCACAATTTGTGTAGTGCAACCTGTTGAAGGCGGACGATCGACGATTGAACCCACAACGGCGGCAGTGACGACGGCAGTTGCCGTGATTGCAGCTGCTGCCGCGACGGGGTGGTAGCAGCAGCCCCCGCCGTAGTACCCCCCCCCACCGTAGTAGCCGCCGCCATGGACGTCTACGTTGACGTTCCGATTGACGTTGACGTTGTTGTTGACGTTTACGTTGCGGTTGATGTTCGCGTTCTGGTTAACGTTTGCATTGCGGTTGACGTTGGCGTTCTGGTTAACGTTTGCATTTCGGTTGACGTTGGCGTTCTGGTTTCGGTTGACGCTGCTGTTAGCACTGCTGCGGACATTTCGGTTAGCCGCGTCACCGCCGCCACCACCACCTCGGCGCTGAGCTGAAAGCGGGGTTGCGCAAAGCAAACCTGCGATGACGAAGACGGCGAAGAGTTGGATAGATCGCATACTATGGCTCCCTTATTTGTTGGTTGCGTCGGGTTTGACCTCTTCGATCTTGATACGCTGCGCGTTGGGCGGCGGATCGAAGGTGAAGGCGTCGTCGCTGTAGGAGGGCGCAAGATTCCACACAAGCTTTTCTCTGTATTGTGGTCTGGCGTCATCGGTAAGGGTCTGGATGACGAGTTTGCGCGGCAGGGGATAATCTCCAAGCTGAATCCAAATTTGCCAGTCAACCTGCTCTTGATGAAACGCATACTGCTCGCAGGTGATACCATCGACCGAGGTAGGGCCGACATCGATTCCGCTCTTGATACGCTTCACGAGATCAGGATTGTTGCCCCATTGAAAAAGGTCAACGAGCGGCAGTTCGATGCCGTACTTTTTGTTGACGTTGTCGATCAGCTCGACGATGGTTGGCGGGGCGGGGACCGTGGCGTAGTAGTTTGTATTCAATCCGAAGATGGTGAAGTTCTTCCCGTCAAAGAAGCTGATTCTGTGTTCGCTATCGGTGGTGGTTTCAACGCGAAGTCGATTCGGCGACACTGCGACGACATCGACTTTCTTGCTGGATTCGATGAGCTGCCCACTGTCGAGAACGTCATCGGTGGTGATCTCGGCTTGGACTTGGAAGGCTTTAAGGGTACGAAGATACGTCCCCATTTTGTTCAGCCCCGCCATTGCTTCGGGTTCTATCGCAGAGTCCCCAGTTGCCGCAGCCTGAGACTTGGCTTTTCCGAGAACAGGGGATGCGGCGGGAAGGGAAAGCGCGAAGCCTGCGATCAGGATCGGAGCCGTTAAGCGAGCAAGGCTCTGCGTATTTTTTCGGCTGAGGCGAGCGCTGCCGTCAGAAGGTGTTGATTGCTCGAGTCGGTTCATCAGATTGTCCTCGCAAAAGACGAGTTTCGAGTAGCAAGAATATTCGTCCAAACTAGTCGCGCGAGGATAAGACTGAAACTGTCAAAAGCGACAGGACAATTTTTAAGCGCAATGAAAACCAGCGGTAGAAGCAGATTCTCCGCTTGTTTAGAAGCGGCCCAGTCCGTAGTAATCCGTTAGAAGCAGAATGAACCACAGGACAGGAGCAGCGAGGAGAAGTGCATCGATGCGATCGAGGATGCCTCCGTGTCCAGGGAGGAGCGTGCCGGAGTCTTTGACACCAGCGCCTCGTTTGATAGCGGACTCGAGGAGATCGCCTAGTTGGGCGGCGATGTTGAGGATGGCGGCAAGGAGCAGTGATTGCCATAGAGGCTGTGCGATGTGGAGTGCGGTGTTTCCCCTGGCGATGAGGAGGTTGGAGACAAAGACGACGAGACTCGCGGCGACCATGCTGCCGAGGATCGAAGCGACGGAGCCGACCCATGTCTTTCCGGGGCTGAGGCGAGGTGCGAGTTTTCGTCTTCCGAAGGCGCGGCCAATGTAAAGCGCGGCGATGTCGCCAGCCCAAACACAGACCAAGAGGAAGACCAGAAGGGCGGGGCCATCCTCCTGTTTCCAAAGCATTGGAATGAGAGTGAGGGGATAGGCGATGTAGATGAGGCCGAAAAGTCCTAAGGCTGTATCCGGAAGAACCTGATTGAGCGGCGAGCGGAAGCCGTTCCAAGCGAAGAGGACAAGTGTGAGGGCGCTGAGGACCGGAAGCTGGGCTTCGACAGGAAAACCAGGCAGTGTGACAACGAATGCGAGAACGGTGCCAACGGCCATCCACCAGATTGGAATGCAGAGCTTTGCACCGTGGGCCTCGGCACCGCCCGCAGCCAGCTGGAGATACTCATAGGCAGCCAGCTCAGCGACGATGGCCGCGAAGAGAGTGATCATCCAAAATTGACCAAAGAAGACGAGGGCAAAGACGACGAGGATCAGGACCGTGGCGGTGAAGATTCGTTTCATTGGGCTTAGACAGGATATATGCAAAGACAGTTAGGTCTAATAATAGTCTTGACATATCAAGATATATCTTGATACGGTTGGTTCATGAAAAACCTACATGAACACTTACATCCACATTTCAGAGGTTTCTCTGGCGGGGAAGAAGGCCGTAGAGAGAGACAAAGGGAAGATAGACATTGCAGCGGCCGCGGAGAGTTCGGGGGATGGCGGCATGGGTTTCGCGGGGGTCGAGGAGGACCAATGCGAGTCTTCGGAGCAGGTGATCTGCGCTATGTGATTCTGCACCTGATCTCCGAGAAGCCGAGCTATGGTTACGAGATCATCAAGTCGATTCAGGAGCGGCTCGGAGGGATGTATGCTCCAAGCCCGGGTGTGATTTATCCGATGCTGACCATGTTGGAAGAAATGGGCTATGCGACGGTGATCTCCGAAGGCGTTCGGAAGCTCTACACAATCACGGAAGAGGGATCGAAGGCTCTGGCGGAGAACAAGTCGATCGTGGATTCGATCTTTGCCAAGATGGACCGAACGCGGAATGAGCACGGAGAGGAGCGAGCCGAACAGATCGAGCGGGCCGTTGCAAACTTTCGGTTGGCGCTACGCATGAAGAAGGGGCCGCTGACATTGGAGCAAATTCATGCGATTACGGACATCATCGATGCTGCTGCGAAGCAGATCGAGAGGGCCTGATGAGACCTGGCCAATTGCAGAGTTGATGGGGAAAACTGTCGGTTAGCGGCGGGTGAGGACCGGATCTGATTTGGTTTCTGGGTTGGTCTCTTGCCTGGGCAGCAGGTGATCCTGGATCTCGGCTGCTACTTGATCGGCTGGCTCCAGATTGTTGAGGTCTTCGTCGGTGAAGGATTCGCCAAGACCTCCAAAACGGCGTTCGCGGCGCTGGTAGGCAGCGATGGCTTCAAGGAGATGAAGTCCGTTGAAGTCGGGCCAGAGACGGTCAGTGACGAAGATCTCGGAGTAGGCAATCTGCCACAGGAGGAAGTTGGAGATGCGCTGCTCGCCTGAAGTACGGATGACAAGGTCTGGATCGGGCATGTTGCGGGTGTAGAGAGCTCCGGCGATGGTTGACTCGTCGAGGCCTTCGAGTACGCCGGCGCCGAGAAGGTCGTCAACCGAGCATCCGCGTGTGTGGGCTTCGGTGGCGAGGTCGGTGAGGATGCTGCGGACTGCATCAACTATTTCGGAACGGGCTCCATAGTTGAGGGCTAAAGTGAGGGTAGTTCCGGTATTCTTTGCAGTCGCTTCACTGGCCCACTGCATTGTGTCCTGGACCTCCTGTGGGAGGTCGTGGGTACGGCCGATGTATGCCATGCGGACGTTGTTGTCATTCATGCGCTTGACGTTGCCGACAAGGTAGCTCTTGAGGAGCTTCATGAGGAAGCTGACTTCGGATTTGGGGCGACGGAGATTATTCTCAAGCGAGAATGCGTAGAGCGTAAGCCAGGGAAGATTGATGCGGGAGGCTGTTTCGACGACAAACTGGACAGACTCGGCACCTTTCTGATGGCCGAGGAAACGCTTGAGAGCTCGTTTGCCCGCCCAACGACCGTTGCCATCCATGATGATAGCGACGTGCTGGGGAATTTTTGCAGGGTCAAGCTGCCGGTAGAGGGCGAGTTGGTCGGGGGCGAGTTCGTGGCTGCGATTGGGAGCGCGGCTGGACGATGTGGGGGAAGCCGATGGGGGTGTTGATGCGCGCAAATGCGACCTCGCAACTATTGACGCTAGCACACCGATGGGGGGTGTGCAATGAAGGTCTTTGAGACAACATTCGCGACAGGCAGGATCAGCCCATGAAAGCAGGTCTAAGCCTTTTATTTCCTCCCACGGTCCTGCTTTCTCCAGCAAGATGCGCATATCTTTGGATTTTCCAAAGAAAGTGGAGGGGAAAGTGCCGCTCAAAAGGCGGCACTTTCCGGAAAGGTAGATCGGGCGCTGCCAGAAATCGGCTTATGCAGTGCGGCGACGGCCTGCGGCTAATTCCCGGACGTGGTTGAGGAAGATGGAGCGCTGGAGGTCGTCGAGCTGCGCGGTGTACATGGCAATCTCGGCAAGAAACGGGTCGGTCATTAGAACCGCCGTCTCGTCGCGATGGCGCGTGTTGGAGTCGCGAAGAAGCGTAGAGATATCGACCTGAAGGGCCTTGGCGAGACGATCGAGCGAGGACAGGGTCGGCATCGCCTTGCCATTCTCGATCTTGGAGATGTAAGTGCGCGGCACTCCCATACGGGTGGCGAGTTGCCGTTGCGAAAGATTGCGTACGTGACGCAGATCGCGGACTGCTGTTGCTACCTGTAGACCGCCCTCCACCGGGGTGGGTGAAGGTACGATTGCCAGAGGAGCGGGAGCTGGTTCGGGCTCTTCGACCTCTAAGCATTTGTGGCAGCGACGGCACAGGGCATTTGCTGTCCGAAACTGCACCAAGCTGCAATGATCACAACGCAAGACCTCACGTTGTTCTACGGGTGCCATCATAGTTGCCATAAGTTATCTGTAGCGGGCGGACCCAGAGCGTGGACCGCATCGCACGTCCGATAACGGATCGTTCGATGTGCCTAGATTGACACTGGTACAAAAGGTAGTCAACAGGAAAAGGGGCTAAAAGCCGAAGAAACCCGAAAAAAACCGAAGATGAACCAAGTTGGTAATGAACAAGGGTGCTGGTTTGTGATTGGAGATTTGTGAGTTAGTTTGAGATTGGAGGTTTTGCAATGAGTGAGAGGTTGGGCCGCGCACAGGCACTTGCGACGCTGGAGGAGTGGACGAAGGGTGAGAGTTTGAGGAAGCACGGCATGGCGGTCTCGGTTTGTACTGAGGCTTATGGTGTGATGGAGGCCGATCGCCTCGGCTTGAACGGTGAGGATACTGAGGCTTTCATCGAAAAGTATGCCTGTGCGGGATTGCTGCATGATATGGATTACGAGCGGCATCCGACGGCAGAAGAGCATCCATTTATTGGCGTAACGCATTTGCGTTCGGTGGGATGGCCCGAGGATGTGCTGCACGCGATTCTGGCTCATGCGGATTATTCGGGTGTGGGCAGGGAGTCGCATCTGGATAGAGCTTTGTTCGCCTGCGATGAGTTGGCTGGATTTTTGACGGCCTGTGCGCTGGTGAAGCCTTCGAAGTCGATCAATGATGTGGAAGTTGTCGGGGTAAAGAAGAAGATGAAGGATAAGGCGTTCGCCCGGGCTGTTAAGCGAGAGGATATTACGGGGGGAGCGGAGTTGCTTGGGTTGAGTGTGGAGGAGCATGTGGAGAATTGTTTGCGTGCGATGCAGGCGAGAGCGGGGGAATTGGGACTATCTGGCTCTGCCGTGTAGTTCTACCTATTTCCATAGTTAAAGAAGTTGTTGCCTGATTAGCTTGTTGTGTCGTTCTGTGAAAAGTTCCCGATCTTGGAGCTGACAAAGTGATTCATAGAGCTATGGCGCCGAGAGAATCGCTTCGGAACGGATGTGCGAGATGTTTGCGTTTCTGAGAACCTCTTTGGTTTCAGCTACAGAGTTGCCAAGGTTGACGGAGCGGGTGGCGTCTTCGATAACGATGGTTTCGAAGCCTAGGTCTTTGCCATCGATGGCGGAGTAGCGGACGCAGAAATCGTAGGCCAGACCGCAGAGGAAGAGGCGTTGCAGGTTGCGTTCGCGGAGATAGCCAGCGAGGCCGGTGGGAGTGAGGTGGTCGTTTTCGAGGAAGGCTGAGTAGCTGTCGATGTGTCGACGAAATCCTTTTCTTAAGATGAGTTCGGCGTGGGGGATGTGGAGGCCCGGGTGAAAGTCTGCTCCGTGGCTGTGCTGGACTACGTGATCGGGCCAGAGGGTTTGGGGGCCATAGTGGACATTGATGGTTTCGAAGTGTTTTTTGCCGTGGGTAGAAGCGAAAGAGATGTGCTGGGGAGGATGCCAGTCCTGCGTGAGAATGACGTTATCAATTTTTTCTGCGAGGGAGTTGATGACAGGGACGACAGCATCTCCATCGGGGACGGCCAAGCTGCCTCCGGGCATGAAGTCGTTCTGGACGTCGATGACGAGGAGGGCGTCGGTGGGTTGGAAGATGATCGACATTAATCCAGATTAGGGTTTGAGGTTTTTGGTGTCCTGGATAGTGCCGATTCTGATGTCGGATTGTTTGCAGGATTTGTCCCGGCAGAAGCTGCTAATCCAGACCTCACCGTCGCCGATCATGGCTCCTTCAGAGTTGACGAAGAGGTTTTCGTACTTTTGTTTGAAGATGGCGTCCTGGATGTCGGCTGTGATGATGTCGTCATAGGCTTTGATGAAGGCCTTTTCGTTTTTGATGGTGAATGGCTTTCTGCCCGGATTGACCTTGATGGGGTAATGGACGAGGGATGCTACGGTGGCTGTGTCGTGTTTTGCTACGGCCTGCTGGAGTGTGGTGAGGACAGTGTGGACTCTGGCATGGTCGCCGACGGAGAGGTCGATGGATTTGTCGAGCGAGGTTAGAGTGGATTGAGCGCGAGCCGAGATGACGAGACCTGCGATAAGAGCGAGTTTTGCAAGATAGGTTCGGAGGTTCATTCCGTCTCCGTGCAGGGCGGTAAGCCCTGGTGGGATAGAGTACACGTCTTCGAACAAGACGGTAAGCATGTTGTGTGACTAAGATGCTAAGCGAGCCGAATTTTACTGGATGGTGTGATGACGGATTTGAAGCTGGAGAATGTTTTGGAGTCGAAGTTGGATGTAAAAGGAGCGCGGTTTGGGGCGAATCGCGAGGCGCTGAGGGTGTTGCTGGCGGCTTTGCGGGTAGAGGAAGACGAGATTCGGCTCGGAGGTGGGGTCAAGGCAGCGGAGGCGCAGCGGGCCAAGGGACGGCTGACGGTTCGCGAGCGACTGACACTGCTGCTGGACGAGGGGACGGAGTTTCTGGAGCTTGGACTCTGGGCTGCGCGTGGGATGTATGAAGAGTATGGTGGGGCTCCAGCGGCCGGGGTGGTGACGGGGCTGGGAAAGGTGAGCGGGCGGCTCTGCATGATCATCGCGAATGACGCGACGGTGAAGGCAGGTGCGTTTTTTCCGATGACGGCGAAGAAGGTGCTGCGGGCGCAGACGATTGCGCTGGAGAATCGGATTCCTACGCTGTACCTGGTGGATTCCGCAGGGGTGTTTCTGCCACTGCAGGAGGATGTGTTTCCGGATACGGATGATTTTGGGCGGGTGTTTCGGAATAACGCGGTGATGAGCTCAACGGGGGTGCCCCAGATTACGGCGATTATGGGGATGTGTGTGGCGGGCGGCGCCTATCTGCCCGTTATGACCGATACGGTGTTGATGACGGAGGGGTCGGGCTTATTTCTGGCAGGGCCTTCGCTGGTACAGGCGGCGATTGGGCAGAAGACAGGGGCAGAGGAGTTGGGGGGGGCTGCGATGCATTCGGAGATCTCCGGGACCGTTGATTTTAAGGAACCGAATGATCATTTGTGTTTAGCGCGCCTGCGTTCTTTGGTGGGGAAGATTGGGGAGCGGGCCGGGGCTCCGTTTTCGCGAGTGGATTTTGATGCGAAGGTCGATGGGCCGAAGTTTGCAGCTGAAGACCTGTATGGGTTGATCGATCCTGATCCGGCGAAGGCGGCCACGAATGTTTACGACATGCACGACCTGATCGCGCGGATCGTCGATCGCTCGGAGTTTGATGAGTATAAGGAAGAGTTTGGACGAACTGTGTTGTGTGGGTATGCGCGGATCGGTGGGCGGGCTGTGGGAATCGTGGCGAATCAGAAGATGCATCAGTCGCAGGTGGTTGCGGTTGGGCCTCAGGCAGGGGAGAAGCGGACCGAGTTTGGCGGGGTGATTTATACGGAGAGTGCTCAGAAAGCTGCGCGGTTCATTATGGATTGCAATCAGAACCTGGTGCCGCTGATTTTTCTGCACGATGTGAATGGTTTCATGGTGGGGAAGGATGCGGAGTGGAGTGGGATTATTCGCGCGGGGGCGAAGATGGTTTCGGCTGTGAGCACGAGTGTGGTTCCCAAAATAACTGTGATCGTGGGCGGGAGTTTTGGGGCGGGGCATTATGCGATGTGCGGGAAGGCCTATGATCCGCGTTTTTTGTTTGCGTGGCCTACGGCTCGGTATGCGGTGATGAGTGGAGCTTCTGCGGCGAACACACTGGTTGAGGTGAGGGTGAAGCAGTTAGAGCGAGGGGGAAAGACGATCTCGGAGGAGGAGCGGAAGGGTATTTACGACGAGATCAAGACGACTTACGATGCACAGGCTGATCCAAGGTATGGGGCAGCGCGGCTTTGGATCGATGCGATTATTGATCCTGTGAAGACGCGGGAGGTGTTGATGATGGCGCTGGAGGCTTGTGCGATGAATCCGGAGGTAGCGAAGTTTAATGTTGGGGTTTTGCAGACGTGAGCATCGACGCCGCCTCAAAGACTACCGAAGATTTTTTAACCCAATATCAGGTTCTATCAGATGAGTCCCTCACCCAGCTTGCTGCTGAAGGAGGCTTGCGGCAAGACGCCGATATTGCTCTCAAAGCGGAGATGCGTCGACGTTCTATGGGGGCAAACGAAATTAAAGTGTTACGGGAGCGGCAAGAAAAGACAAGACTGCAAATGATGGTTGGGCATAATCCATATGACTACCGAGGAAGTGGCTTGCAGCTGCGAGGTAATAAATTTCTAGGTGAGTCAGACAGACACCGAGCTATCGCCACGGTGACACGATGGATTGTTTTTCTCTCCATGCCGACGATTCCGATTGGGTCTTATCGCGTAAAAAAACATCTAAATGCGAAACCAGAAATTATTGGCAAAGTGCCGCTTCAATGGGATCAGGTATTCGAAGGATGGAAGAAGGCGGCGACGATTGTTCTCGGAATCGTTGGTGTAATGATCGGAGTTGTTTTGTGGGAGCGTCTTCAAGGGAGGTAAGAGCAACACCAGATTCCTCCGCTAGGCTGCGAAATGACAAACAAATACCGATGGTAAGGTGGACGAACAAATGAGTCGTGGTGAGTCAGATGAGTGATTTGGTGAAGATTATTGAGTGTCCACGGGATGCGTGGCAGGGGCTGCCGAAGAATATGCCGGCAGAGATAAAGGCGGACTATCTGCGGGTATTGATTGCGGCTGGGTTCAAGCATATCGATGCGGTGAGTTTTGTATCGCGGACTGCGGTGCCTCAGATGGCTGACTCGGAACTGGTGCTGGAGTATCTGGATCCGCCGGATGATGTGGAGATTATTGGGATCGTCGTAAATGCGAAGGGGGCGGAGCGCGCGGTGAAAACGGGGTGCGTGCAGACGATGGGGTTCCCCTACTCGATCTCGCCGGAGTTTTTGAAGCGGAATCAGAACCAGACTCCGGAGGAATCGCTGGACGAGCTGGAGAAGGTGGGAACGTTGGCGTACAAGGCGGGGATGGATGTGGTGGCGTACATCTCGATGGCATTTGGGAATCCTTATGAGGAGGCCTGGGATGTCGACGAGGTTGTCGCAGCTTGCGATTTGTTGGCGGATAACGGGGTGAAGCAGATTTCACTGGCGGATACTGTGGGGCTGGCGACGCCGAAGCAGGTGGCCGATGTGGTGAGCGATGTGATGGCGGTGCACGACAATATTGAGATTGGGGTGCATCTGCACGCTCGGCCGGACAATGCGGCGGCGAAGGTAAAGGCAGCGTATCAAGCAGGGTGTCGCCGGTTCGATGCAGCGATCGCTGGTTTGGGAGGATGTCCTTTTGCTCAGGATGCCCTAGTGGGAAATATGGCGACAGAGACGTTGCTGGCGGAGTTGAAGACGCTGGGTGCGGAGCTGTCTCCGCTACGTCCATTGGAAGGTTTGATTGCGGCGAGTGCGGAGATTTCGCGGAAGTACGGAGAGAGGGTGCAGTAGAAAAGGAAAGCTAAAGAAAGCTGGTTCTAAGGATGAAGACTTTGCTGGTGAGTGAAGCGGATGGAATCCTGCGGATTACGCTGAACCGTCCAGAGCGGCGGAATGCGATGACTCCGGAGATGCAGGAGGAGTTGATTTCAGCAATGCAGGAAGCTGCGGTGAACGATTGTCGGGTGGTGGTCTTCGCGGGAGCAGGTGAGGGATTTTGTGCGGGTTTGGATTTGAGCGCTCTGCAGAGGATGAACGATAAAACAGCAGTGGAGCACACCGCGGATGCCGAGCGTGTGGCGCTGCTGTTTCGTACATTGTATGAGTTGCCGAAACCCACGATTGCGTTGGTGCACGGCGCCGCGATTGCTGGGGGAACCGGGTTGGCGACGATATGCGACTTTACGCTGGCGGCTCCAGGCGCGAAGTTTGGGTATACCGAAGTGCGGATTGGATTCGTGCCTGCGGTGGTATCAGCGTTTCTGACCCTGCAGATTGGCGAGAAGCAGGCAAGAGACCTGCTGCTGACGGGACGCCTGTTTACGGCAGAGGAAGCTTTGCGGCTGGGATTGGTGGGCGAAGTAATCGAGATGGAGCGATTAGAGCCGCGAATGCTGGAGATCGTATCGGCGCTGAATGCGAATAGCCCCGAGGCTTTGGCGGCGACGAAGCGATTGTTGGCGGCGCAGAATAAGGACTGGTTGGATGCTGCAGTTGCGAAGGCGCTGGCAGCGAATGCTGAGGCCAGGGGAACGCATGATTTTCGTGAGGGTATTGCGGCGTTTCTGGAGAAGAGAAAGCCTGTCTGGAAGGCTTAACCGAGGGACACCGATAACACCAATTCTCAAAGTGACTTAAATCGTTAGACTGAAACGATGAGTGATCTAGATGGCAATGGGCGTGTAGGTGAGGCGCGGGTGCGGGTACGGTATGCTGAGACGGATCAGATGGGTGTGGTGTATCACTCGAACTATCTGATTTGGTTTGAGGTGGGACGGGTGGAGTTGATCCGCCGGATGGGGTTGGATTATAGGCAGATGGAGAAGGAAGATGGCTGTGGGATTTCTGTCGTCGATGTGCATGCGCGGTATCGCGCGCCAGCGCGGTATGACGATGAGTTGGTAATTGAGACGCGGCTGCTCGCTGCACGCGGAGCGGTGGTTAAGTTCGGCTACAGGATTCGACGCGTAGGTGACGATGTGTTGCTGTGTGAGGGAGAGACGATGCATGTTTGCGTAGGAAAAGATATGAAGAAAATGTGCTTACCGGCGAAATATTCGGAACGTTTTGCGGAGTATCTCATCACATAACTGATTGCAGTGAGACTGAAAGAGGGACATCAATGAGTGAAGCCAAGAAGGTTGCCCTGGTGACAGGTGGCAATAAGGGAATTGGACTGGAGACGGCACGGCAGTTGGGAAAGCTTGGAATTACAGTTCTGATTGGCGCGCGCGATCTTGAAAAAGGCGAGAAGGCTGTTGCGGAGTTGAAGAAGGATGGCGTTGAAGCACGCGCGGTAAAGTTGGATGTGGACAACGCTGCCGACTATGAGGCTGTGAGGAAGCTGATCGAGAAGGATTACGGAGTATTAGATATTTTGATCAACAACGCCGCTATCATGATCGACAGCCGAAAGGGGAATGAGACGTCAAAGACCTCGCAGGATACTCTGCGAAAGACATTCAATACGAATTTCTTTGCTGTGGTGGGACTGACACAGGCGTTGCTGCCCCTGCTACGGAAGAGTCTGGGTGGTCGGATTGTGAATCTGTCGAGCATATTGGGTTCGAACACGCTTCATGCAACTCCGGGGTCCTTTATCTACGATGCTAAGACCTTTGCGTACGACGCTTCAAAGACCGCTCTGAACTCGTTTACGATCCACCTGGCGCATGAGCTGAAGGATACGAAGATCAAGGTGAACTCGGCGCACCCGGGCTGGGTGAAGACGGAGATGGGCGGCGAAGGGGCACAGTTGGATGTTGAGACTGGCGCGAGGACTTCGGTTGAACTGGCAACGCTGCAGGATAGCGGACCTACTGGTGCGTATGTTCATCTGGGCAAACCACTGCCCTGGTAAAGAAGACTTCTATTTCAGAAGCGAGGTGCGGGGCTTTACGTTTTCGCGGATGAAGGTAATGGTGGATTCAAGCGGCGTTCCTGGCCCGAAGATGGCTGCGACGCCGTTCTCTTTTAATCTGGGCTGATCTTCATCGGGAATGGTGCCACCAAGAATAAGGAGAATGTCTTCGGCCTTTTGTTCGCGCAGGAGCTGAGTGATGCGGGGGACGATCACATTGTGGGCTCCTGAGAGGATGGAAAGGCCGATACAGTCGATGTCTTCCTGGATGGCCGCGGAGACGATCATATCGGGGGTTTGGCGGAGGCCAGTGTAGATGACCTCCATTCCCGCGTCGCGGAGGGCACGGGCGATGATTTTGGCGCCGCGGTCGTGGCCGTCGAGACCGGGCTTTGCTACGAGGACACGGATTGGGGGCGTAGTGGTCATCGATTGGAGAGTATAGCCGGGCGCGGGGCGATGAGATAGTCCACTAACGCTTAGGATGATTCTGAAAGGGAAGAAGGGGAGAATCGATGGATCGCCTTGAGGCGCACCGGCTGTCTTTTGCGAAGCTGATTACGGCAAATGCAGGGATTGCGCCAGGAAGTGAGTTGGAGGCCGCGTTTGCCTCGACGCCGCGCGAGCGATTTGTTGGGCCAGCGCCATGGAGGATCTTTACGCGGTCAGGTTATGTGGAGTCGCCGACGGACGATCCGGCAATGCTGTATCAGGATGTTGTGATATCCCTTGGAGGCGATGGGCCTTTCAACAACGGGCAGCCGACGCTGCATGCGTTTTGCCTGGCGGCACTCAATATCGAGAAGGGTGATGGGATCGTCCATGTGGGCGCTGGCACGGGTTATTACACGACCTTGATTGCCAAGCTAGTGGGCGAGTCCGGCAGGGTAGATGCTTACGAGGTCGTGCCGGAGTTCGTCCGGCGTGCTACGAGCAACCTTGCCGAGTTTCCTTATGTTACGGTTCACGGGCGGTCCGGTACTGACGAACCGCTGCCAGAGTGCGATGTTTTGTATGTGAACGCCGGGGCCACTGGGCCTATGGACGTTTGGCTGGATGCTTTGAGGCCGCGGGGGCGGTTACTGTTTCCGATGACTCCGGATGATGGCTCAGGGGGCATGCTGCTGATCACGAGGCAGGAGGGTGGCCAGTTTGCGGCTCGATTTTTGTTGCAAGCGCAGTTCGTTGGATGTGTCGGTGCTCGCGATGAAGCGTTGGGGAAACAGCTTAGTGAAGGGTTTCGCGGTGGCAGTTGGGCTAAGGTGAAGTCGCTGCATCGCGATGATGTTCCGGATGAGAGCTGCTGGATTGCCGGGGATGGCTGGTGGCTTTCGACGAAGTAGAAATTTAAGTTCTAAGCAGCCCTGGGGAGAGTTCTACATCTGGCCAACTATCCTCGATGGACGGGTTGTATTGTCCCTTGGCTTCGTTAGAACTCTTCGTCGTCGCCGATTGGCATACCAGGCGGGGCTTCGATCGGTTTGGCTGGGACGAATTTTGCGGGATCTCGCTGGAATTCGTTGATGCGGTCGATGAGTGCGGCGCGGTGGATGGCTTCGGCTGTGTCGGTGGGTGGCGGAGTGGTGGTGAATTCTTTGAGGACATCGTTGATGTGAGAGCGTGCGATCGCTCGGGCTTGGCTGGAGGCTGCCGGGTTGACAGCGAGTGCGAGCATGGCTTCAAGTGCGCGGAATTCAACGGCGCGTTCAACCTCGGAGGACATGGTGTGGCCGTCTTCTGGGCGTTCGGCGACGGTTTTGGAGATCGCTTCAAGGACACCGCGCAGTGAGGGCGATTCAGGGACGCGCATGTGGTACTCGACGAGACGTGAGGCTCGGGCAGGATCTAGCAGGAGTACAAGGGTCAGGTCGGCGGAGGACTCAGCGGTGGCGACAGGGTCGAAGGTAAGGCCTGTGTGCGAAGGGAAGGACTCGCGAGTACGCTCAAGGCCGGGTGTCCGTGGGGGAAGTATTTGCAGGAGTGATTCCGGAAGAGTGAGCGTTTCGGGAGTGAGGGTTTTCAGCACAGCGGTGAGTGCCTTTTTCTGTTCTTCGGGAGCGACGATTTTGGTGACGAGCTGGCCGTCGCCGCGCAGAGCGTAGCGGTAGTCGAGGCCGCCGATCTCTTTGGCTGCAGCCTCGGTCTGGTAGCGTTCGAAGAGATAGAGGGGGACGAGTGTATCTTCGAGTTGAGCCAGCGGTGTGCCTGTGCGGATCGCATTCTCACCAAACCGTTTGAGGGCTGCGGTGCGGATGGCCATGACGCGGACCAGTTCATCGGCGGGATCAGTGCCGTTGTCCCACAGGTGAGAGTGCGGGTGCGCGCCGCCAAGGGGACGAGAGTCTTCATCAGTGATGAAGATGAGCCCCCGTTTTTGCGAGGCTTCTAGGATTCCATTGAGTGCTGCATGGTCTTCTATTGGTTTGCCTGCGGCGTCGAATTCACGGTAGCCGTAGTCGATGGCAACTTTATCCCAAATGCCAATATTCGCTGCGTAACTCTGGGCGAGGATGGGGACGCCATCTTTGTCGAGGGTGATCCAGGGATGCGGGTAGTCCATTACAGAGACCGACTCTTCCGGTGTATGGAGGAAGCTGGAGGCCGCGAAGTTGTGTGCGAGGCCGAGGGTGTGTCCGGTCTCGTGAGCTGCGAGTTGGCGAGTACGTTGGAGGACCATCGTAAGCATCGGATCACTGGCGGGTGGGAGAGGTTTGCCGCTGAGGTAGGGGCTAAGGAGTGCCTCATCGATGAGATAGTCTTGGCGACTGCGGAGTGACCCGAGGGTGACGTTGCCTTTGATGATCTCGCCGGTTCGTGGATCGACGACGGCGGCACCGTAACTCCAGCCCCGAGTGTAGCGGTGAACCCACTGGATCATGTTGTAGCGAATGTCCATCGGATCTGCTCCTGCGGGAAGGATATCGGCGCGGAAGGTTCCTTTGGCCCATCCGGCGGCTTGAAAGGCCTGATCCCACCAGCGAGCGCCTTCGAGAAGTGCGGTGCGAATCGGCTCGGCGGCGCCGCTATCGACGTAGTACTGGATGGGAACGACTGCTTCGCAGCTGGTTTTGCAGTTGGGATCTTTTTTGATCAATCGGTGGCGAATGATGAACTGCTGATCAAGCGATTCGCTGACAGGAACGTTGTAGTCGCGGTATGAGGTTGGGAAATAGCCGGCACGGGGGTCGAAGCGGCGCGGAGTAAACCCTGGGCCAGGGAGTTCAACGAAGGATTGGTGCTCGCGGACAGTGAGAGCGTGGGGATCGGGCGTTACGTCGCGGACGAATTGGCCACGCGCGGGACCGTCGGTGGTGAAGGTGAGGATGGTTTCGACTTCGGTGTTCTTGGGGAATGCTTTGGTGGCATCAAGAGCGATGGTTGAGCGGGTGGCGTCGAGTTTGTACGTTCCCTGTTGCGTGCGGGTGAGGGCGCCGGTTACATCGTGAGCGTCGCGGAGGAAGAAGTCGGTGGCGTCGACCAGGACTGCGCCGGAGGGTTCTTCGGCTTCGACCTTGAAGCCATAGAGGACGGACTCAGGGAATGATTGGCGGACGGCCAGCTGCTCATTGGGGTCGGTGGAGGAGGTGCGGAAAGCCTGGTTGGGTTCGACGAGTAGGACTTTGGGACCGGTGCGCTCGAAGCGGACGAGCTGACCGCGGGAGATCTGGCCGCGGTCAAGGCCTAGGTCGTTGGAGCCGGTACCGTAGGGGAGGGAGTGAGTGTAGAGGATGTCCGGGCTGTGGCCGTTAGCGTCGAAGTGGGGGATCTCCAGATAGAGCTTGCCGGCCTTGGCGTCCCACTCGAGCGGCAGGTAGCCGTCAATGTGCTTCATGGCTGCGGTTTTGGTGGAGATGGACTGAGCAGACGCGAACGCAGAGATTGCCAGCAGGGCCAGAACAAGATGTTTGGGCATGCGTCTGTTTTAGCACGTGACGCTGTAATCAGATTGCGATAGTGCCTGAGTTTTTTTAAAAGCTTCAGGGAAGGGTGATGGTAGGGTCGGCGAGGTGTTCGCGGAGGAGGCGCTGGGTGAGGGTTTTGAGATCTTCGCCGGTCTTGGGGAGAGCGAAGGCGTGAGCGGACTCGGACCATTCGAGTTTGAAGCTTGTGGCCTGGGCAGAGATCCAAACTTGGCGGATGGGAGTGTTGGGAGTGATGACAAATTTGGAGGAGCCGTTTTCGAAGATGATATTCATCACGCCATTGTTGTCTTCGAACTCGAAGCCGGCGTCGTCATCTTCGGCAGCGATGAGAGACTGCTTGAGGGTCTCGAGGGCGCGATCGGATTCGCGGCGGAAAGTAGCTTCGTCGATCATGAATCTAGTTTAGCTGGTCGAGTGCGGCGAGAATGTCGGCGGGCTCTGGGCGGACACGCGGGTCGGCGTGAGCTTCGCTGAAGCGGATAGTGTTGGTGCGGTCGATGACGAAGACGGCGGGGAGGGGGAGTCGCCAGCTGGCTTCGGTGGCGTTGTGATAGCTCAAGCCGGCGTTGTTGAAGGGGATATTGATCAGGATGGACTGGAAGTAGCGGCGGTAGTCAGCCGGAATGGTATGCGCGATACCGAACTGCCCGGCAATAACCGCGCCTGGGTCTGAGAGCAGCGGGTAGGGAAGGGCGTGCTGCTGGAGGGTGAAGTTGTTCTGACGGGTGGTCTGTGGAGAGATGGCCACTAATAATGCGCCAAGTTTGCGGACATCGACGTGCAGGTCGCGCCAAGCTTCGAGCTCGGTGACGCAGTAGGGGTCCCAGCGTCCGCGGAAAAAGTTGACGACGAGGGGTCCGAGGGCGAGGAGATCGGCTGAGTTGATGGGTTTGTGGGTGCGAGCATCCTGAAGACTGAAGGTTGGAGCCTGCGATTCGGGCTTCAGGATTTGATCTTCGATTCCCGTGTTGAAAAGTTCGGCGGTTGCTTTTTCGGAGATTGCCAATCGCTCCGGTTGGACGAGGGCTCGGGTGTTCTGAGTGATACGGTCAAGCTGGTCCTGCAGAGACTCTTTTGTTGCGGCGGACATACTCTCCCCACCTACCTAAAGTGTGACAAAGCGTTCGAATCAAAGACCTTAAGTCTGGATTTCGGTGAAAAACGGACGAGTTAAACGCTGCAGTCCGGCATGAGCCGGACTGGTTGATGGCTGAATTAATTATATCGGAGGTGTCAAGATCTTCCTTGCTGTTAGGAGATATCGCGGGTCTGCGATGAAGCTAGCCGGGCCTGTTGCGCGTTGATCGGGGCTTCGCGTTGCGCTTCGTCATGGCCTGGAGTTCGAGGTTGAGCGCCACTGCGCCGCGGATGAGATCCTTCAAGGCCGCTTCGTTGATTTTTTCGCCTTCGTGGATGTCGATGGCGCGCCTGACATTCCCGTCGAGGCTGGAGTTAAACAGGCAGGAAGGGTCCTCCAACGAAGCCCCCTTGGCAAACGTTAGCTTAACGACATTTTTGTACGTCTCTCCCGTACAGACGATACCGCCGTGGGCGAAGACGGGAGTACCCCTCCACTTCCACTCTTCGACGATCTCGGGGTCGGCCTTGTGAATGATCTCGCGCACCTTCGCGAGCGTCTTCCCGCGCCAGTCTCCGAGTTCCTCAATTTTCTGGTCGATGAATGCAGCTGCAGACTCCATCGCGATGAACCCTTTCTATGTACAGCTTCAGGCACTCGCAGCTAATTTAGCTGCACTCAGGGTAACTCGCAATCTCCGCGAGGATAAAAATCCTTCGTTTGATAACGAGAAACACATTTCCCAGGGCTAATCATCCGATATCGCTCAATCTGAACCTCTGAGCACACCGACCTGTTTTCGCCAGTGATCAAGGATTGGGAGTGATAAGCACCCTCCCGCCCCATGCGTTCATAATTATTTATCCGCCAGACCGAACTTTCAGCGACTTGAACCCCTCTCTCAAGCATGCACACCCGAACTCAAGCGAAGGAGCCCGCGACGCCCGACCTAACTCTGCTGGTCCTTCTCGCGCAAACTGGCGACCGGGCGGCACTAGAACAGCTTCTCCGTGACACCTATGCGCCGTTGCGCCGCTACATCACCGGTCTCGTCGGCGCCGCCCACGCCGACGACATCCTCCAAGAGACTTCGCTTCAGATTTTCCGCAAGCTCCAATTTCTGCGCGAGCCCGCCGTCTTCCGCCCCTGGGCCTTCCGGATCGCCTCGCGTATTGCCTTCTCGTATCTCAAACGCGACCGCCGGTGGCAATCCCTGGACGACGCACCACCTGAACACCTCACCACCCTCGACCCCAGTTTCGGCGAGTCACCTGACGAGGCCTTTCTGACCCTCCTTGACCACGTCTCGCCCGCCAGCCGAGCAGTCCTCCTGCTCCGCTATCAGCAGGACCTCACACTTGAAGAAAGTGCCTCCATCTTGGAGATTCCGATCGGCACTGCCAAGTCGCGCTTTCACTACGGAGTCAGCACCCTTCGCAAATACCTAACATCTGAAAGGAAACCAGCATGAGCCCCGAACACCAGCCCAACTCCGAAAATACGAACGCGGAAATTGCCTTCGTTCAGCAAGCTCTCGCGGCCGCCGACAGGTCCGAACGCTCCTCCCGCATTATTGTTGGCGTGCTCGCCATTCTCGCCGTCGGTGCCTTTATATGGATGCACCTCCACCTGTTCCCGCCACAAACCCTGGGCGCTCTCCTGCACTCACTCCTTCGCGTCGACCTTTTCTTTCTGGTTCTCCTGTTCGCCATCGCCATGTACCTTCGTCAGGTCATGAACAAGAATACCCGCACAATCCTTCGGGCACTCGCCAACACCCGCCAACGCTAACCTGGCCACAGATGAAACGAGGGCCGCGGGGCCCTCGTTGTTCTTTTCATGTTTCTATCCCGTACAAGGCGTTCGAATAACGTGGATGGATTCTACGCGATTGGTAAATCGGCAACGCGCCCCTACATCGGAATCCTGTTAACAAGTGCAACCTACTCACGGAGAAGGAAGAGACCTTCTTCTCGAATTGACACCCTCTATCACGAGTCGAGGAGTTCGATAGTGATCTGTTTGCCCTCGATGTAGGGCAGCATATCCGTACAAAGCAGAATCGTGAATGGTTTTGCCTTCGGTGAGTCTTGTACGTATTTTGCCTCGATCCAAAGCGCAACATAATCCCATGCTTCGGGCGAGAGTCCTTCCTCGCGGTCGGTTAGAACGTTGACAACTTCGGCGTCCTCTGAGAGCTCGTCGCTGTCGGCGTACCTCCAGCGGAGGCGCTGTCCAATGACGATGGGCCTTTCGAACACCGTCCACCTCGATTCAAACTACGACATTCAGTTTAGTCCAGGAAGGAGGACGCCGATGGTGCGGCTCGGGGGCCGCAATGCCCACGATGTCATCGTAAAGACAGTAAGGATGAGAGGAGCGATGACGTGAAATCCATAAGCGCCATAGCCACCGACCGCAGCGCAGGATGCTGCCGCGCCTGTGAGGTCGAAAAAGATTCCGGCATACGCCCACTCCTTGAGTCGGGGATAACGCGGCACGAGTATGGCGATGGCTCCAAGAAACTTCCAGACTCCCAGGATGGCAAAGAAGTACATCGGATAGAGAAGGACGGGAACGGTGCCATGAGGGGTGGCCCAGTATTGAAGCAACTGCGCCACGCCACCGCTACCTATAGGAAGCGCTACAAGAATCGTTGTTGTCCAATAAATAATGGATTTGACTTTCGTGGTCATTTTAATCCCTCAATAACCTTTTCGAGACCAGCGAAGAACTTCTGCCAGCCGTATTTTGCACCGTTGTAAGCCTGCTGCTGATCGGGACCGAAGCCGGACTGCTCCATCCGAACGTGAGTGCCTCCGTCGGCTGGAGTCAACGTCCACTCCACTACCCATTGAAGCCCGCTTGTACTTCCTCCAACGCCCCAGTTGTAAGAGAGGCGTTGGGGCGGTTCGATGATCAGGACCTCGCAGTCGACGATACCATTCCAGTTCGGCGCAGGATCGGCCCGGAATTGGAACTTGTGTCCTGCTACGGGCTTGAAGTCGTTGTTCATCATCCATTGCGCGAGGAGCGGGCTCTCAGTAAGCGCTCGCCATAGCTTCGCTGGCGGGTGCGGGAATACTCGCTCGACGACGAGGCTACGAGTACTCTCTGCCGTCTTTCTCTGCTCCGTTGTATCGTTCATGGATCCATTCTCTCCAGAAGTGTTTCAAGCTTGTCAAACCGGTCACGCCAGAAAGCTCCGTAGAGATTGAGCCAGTCCACCATCGGGGCCAGCGCGTTGGGTTGCGCATGATAATGTGTTTCGCGTCCGTCACGGCGATGGCGTACCAGCTTTGCTCTCTTCAGCACGGTTAGGTGCTTGGAGACCGCCGGCTGGGAGACGCCCGCATACCGAGTCAATGCGTGGACGGTCTGTTCGCCCTTTCGCGTCAACTCTTCAAAGATGGCCCGGCGCGTCGGATCGGCCAGGGCTCTGAAGACCACGTCGGTTACGGCTTGCATACGGAGCCTCCCTCAGGTGCGTGCTACCAATCTAAATGTGTTATCTGGATCAGGTTTCCGCATGTATCGTTAAGGACCGCGATCGTCGATCCCGTAGTTTTTGTTGGTTCCTTGGTGAACGTTACACCGTGTTCCTTTAGCCTTGCATACTCCTTTTGAACATCCCCAACAAAAAAATTAGCTGCGGGTATTCCTTGCCGGAAGATCTCCTCTTGATATGTCTTTGCTGCTGTGTTGTAGCCGTTGTTGGGCTCCAGAACCAATTGCACGCCTTCTGGTTCTTCGGGGGAGACCACTGTGAGCCATTTGTATTTTCCCGCCGCGAACTCGTGTTTCTTCGCGAAGCCTAGAACTTCGGTGTAGAACTTCAGGGCCTTATCTTGATCGTCCACAAAAACGCTAGTTAGTTTGATTTGCATAGCGGATCCTTTCTGTTCCATGTTGTGAGGCGTGAAGCGATTCGTGATTCGCAGTGCGCGAGTGGGCCAAGCGCTCGGCGCGCCGGATTCGGAGAGAGCGGAACACCTGATTGGTATTGGTTGATCGCACAGACAAACCATAACCAAATGGTTATGATTTGTCAAGCAATAAAATGTATGCTTTTCTTGCCCGGTTACGTTATGACCGATGAGGATAAAACGCGGGAATGTCTGCTTTGCCGTCCGTTACATCGAACCTGCCATTTTCATGGAGGGGTCGTGACACTCTGCGGCTGGTGTTGTTGATTTTTTTGCAGCCACTGTTTTGTTGTGCGGGACGTTGCTGGCCATGGGCGAGCTCTTCATCTCTTTAATCAGATTGACGAGGCGGGTAAAGGCCTGATCGCGGGCGGTCTTGTTAGCAGGATTATTGTTGTTGGGGTCTTCGCCTGCGCGCATGAAGCCGTGGCCTGCTCCATCGTAGGTGACTGGGTCGTACTTCTTACCGGCTGTTTTCATGGCCTCGGTTGTGGCGGGAACGGTGGCGCCGATCCGGGCGTCATTTCCGGCGTAGAAGCCGTAGACGGGCGCGGTAATGGTTGTGACGTCCGACGGGCCAGGGCCGTAGAAGACGAAGGCGGCCGAGAGGTCTTTGCGATGGGCGGCAAAGGCGAAAGATTTTCCGCCTCCCCAGCAGAAACCAGCTACGGCGATTTTGCCGTTGGCGGCTGGGATCTTTTTTGCATAGTCGGCTGCGGCGTCGAGATCAGCGTTGACGACGGATGCGTCGAGGCCAGAGACGGCTTTGGTGGTGGCGTCCATGCTGGGGAAGGCATCGGAGCCGCCGCCGTTGGGGCCGAAGCCGGTGAGAAGGTCGGGCGCAACGACGATGAACCCTTGTCCGGCGAGTTCGTCGGCCATCTCTTTGGCCCAGTCGCTGAGACCAAAGATCTCGTGAATAAGGATGATCACCGGGGCTTTTGTTTTCACTTCGGGATAAACGACGAAGGCCTGAACGGTGCGGTCACCATGTTTGAGAGGGACATACTCGTGATGACGCGGGGAGGCTTCGAGGCGAGTCTTGGCCCAGTCCTGTGCGTGAAGGGACGTGGCGGCCGCTAGGGGAAGGAACAGAGCTGTGGCGAGGAGTTTTAAGGTGCGAGACACGGTTGTCGTCATGGGGAGGAGTCTAGTACCAAGGCGCCGCGAGGGACAAGATCGGAGGAGAGATTTTTACATTCGCCTGGGGCATCGGGGTCGCTTTTATACTTGGCTATGAGTAAGTTTCGTCTGCGAGTGGCCACGAGCGAGGACGTGCCGGCGATTCGGAGGCTGATTGATGCTTCGGTGCGTGGGCTGCAGGACGAGGATTATTCTCAAGCGCAGATTGAAGGGGCTCTGGCCACTGTGTTCACGGTGGATAGCCAATTAATTGCGGATGGAACGTATTTTGTGGCCTTTGCTCAGGGTGGTGAACTCGCTGGGTGCGGCGGGTGGAGCTTTCGGAAGACTCTTTATGGAGGAGATCAGCAAGTCGAGGCGATTGAACTGGAGGAACTTGATCCGGAGCTTGATGCGGCCAAGATTCGAGCCATCTTTGTGCATCCGAAGTTTGCGCGGCAGGGCCTGGGGAGCATGATTTTAGAGGCGGCGGAGAAGGCAGCTGTTGCGAGGGGTTTTCAGCGGTTTGAGATGGGAAGCACCTTGACCGGACTGGTGCTCTATTGGCTGAAGGGGTATAGGGAGATGGGGCGGATCGCCGTTCCAGTAGGAAATGGAGAGAGGATTGTCGTAGTGCGAATGTTGAAAGAGTCCTCTCATGTGCATTGAGTTAGAGGAGCGAAGCGATGGCCGATCGAATATCCCATTCTTTGCGCAGCAAAGAATGGGATATTTCGGAATGGGTGTGGCCAGCTAGATAACCTTCATTAGAAGCAGGATAAGAACGATAAGAAGAATGAGGGAGATTCCGCCACCACCGTAGTAGCCGAGACCCGGCCCCATGCGGTATCCACCGAAGCCGAACACAAGGATCAGAACGATCAAAAGGATAAGCATTTTATTTATTTCTCCGTCGGCGAAGATTCGCGTGCTGAAGGTGTGATGCAGAATTTGTGGGCTGGGGCCGGGATCGCGTCATTTTCCTTGAGTCAGCGGCTGTTTCTACTGCGGGTGGTTCCCCACCTCTATCGAAAACCTGCAAAGTATTTGGGGGAAAAGACTTAAAATCAGGCCTTTTTCATGGGAGGTCGGGAGGGGGTTTTGCGCGTGGTGGTTTTGTGCCGACCGAATGTCGAGTCGCGGTGGTTTGGGAAGGGAGAAGAATGCTCTGTTTCCAGAGCCATTTGTAACGAATCGTGAGATCAGATCACAATCTGGACGAGTTTCTCAAGCTCCTGCGTTGTGGAGGTTATATGAGCGATTCCAATCTGCCAATAGGTTCCGGCCATTCATTGCTGAACGGCCCTACTGAGTCGAAGGCATTGTCCGGGGGTGCTTCGACCGACGGCGGTATGGGCGTGACCTTGAAGGCGTGGACGAAAAACGTGGTCGCTGTATTTGCTTTTGTCGCCGCTACTGTCAGTGGATTTGTGACTGTCTTCAATAAGCTTCAAGATATGAAGCACGAGGTTTCCGTTCGCTCGGCCGAGAACGACACGCTAAAGAGGCAAAATTTGTCTCTTTCGACCACTGTAAATACGGTCAGCAGCGTTACTCAGGCCAAGCTTACCGAAGCGCAGAAACATCAACGAAATATGGATAAATTCTTGCCGATTGCTATCGACAATGGCTCGGGTGGTAGTAACTCCGAGATTGTGAGTGCTGAATACTATCCAATTGACGGATGTGTCCATATTTCGCGAAAGAAGAGTTCGCAGGACTCTGGGAATGTTTATTACGGCAATGATCAGGATGTCTGGGTTATCGATCCCTTGCGTGCGTTAGGGGCGCCAAGCGGTGAGGCATCAGAACCGCGATCGATTGCGACGCCATCCGCCCTCAGATCGCCGCAGATTCCTCGTCCGTCTAAGGCAAAGCTGTTACGAGTCGGCATGTTTCAAGCGAGTTGCCTGAACCCGCATCCCGGCAAGTTCACTGTTCAGAATCAGCAGTTGAATGCGTGCTCGGTGAAGGTAACGAGGACGTTCAATGACGGCTGCCGGCATTATCAGATGTACAACGCTTGCAATGGCCAATGGGATCCGAAGATTAACTGGCTTGCTTGTGCTGCGCAGCACCATCCTTAGAATCGCTCGGCCGCAGTTCCAGTGTGAAGTCCTAGACTCAGAAACTGATTGCCGTTGCAGATCGTCGACGGTGAACTTGCGGAAGGATGGCGGAACATAATTGAGCATGTTCCGGATTATGTTCGGAGTTCGGTCCGTCGACAATCGAAGATTTCGGGAGTGTGATAAGCTGTGCTTCACTCCACGGCCCGAAATTAAAAGTCCTCTTTTAAGAAAAAGGATTATCCATGAAGCGCAAAAGCAAGCTCATGATTGCGAGAGCTGCGGCAGTCCTCGTTCTCCTCGGCGCCTCGGCCGTTCACCCGCAGGAAAAGTATTCTTTGAAATCACCCGGGGGAATTGCGTTCTCCGACTTCAAGGGATATGAGGACTGGTCAGTGGTCTCTTCCGCACGGACCGACGAAGTGCTCAAGGTGATCGTCGCCAATCCGATCATGATCAAGGCGTTCAAGGACGGTTTTCCGGGTAACGGCAAGCCTTTTCCGGATGGCTCCAAGATTGCGAAACTTCAGTGGAAGCCGAAGAAGAGCACAGAGGCGCCTTTCGTTGTGGAGGTGCCGGATATCTTTAGCCAGGCTTTCGTTATGGAAAAAGACAGCAAGAGATTTTCGAAAGACGACGGGGGATGGGGATACGCGGTGTTTAACTACGAAGCCCCGTCGGACAAGTTCACGGCGGATTCCAGTCCGGTGAACTGCGGGACAAAGTGCCATGTGGCCGTGAAGGCGAAGGACTACATCTTCCACCCGTATCAGAAGCGTTGAACCATACCTAAGCGCTGTGGCCGCCAGCCGTCAAAAGTGTGCGAAGTATTCAGAGTAAATACTTTTCTAAACTTACCTTGTGATTTAGACCTGACTTGGATGGACCTAGGCGGGGATTGTTTGGATGCCCCAGTGTTTTAGGGGCGGATGTTGTCAAGCTTTTTGCAGTAGGGAGTGGAGTGATCAGGAGGCCTTGGCTCCGTTGCGACGGAGAGGCTTCTTTTCCATTGATTTGAGTGGGACCACAAGGTAAGTTGTTTCCTTTCACAGGGAACTGTGATTTGGAGTCTGCGAATGAACGACGATGGCATTGAAGATGGGGCCGATGCCGGGGACTTTGGCGTAGAAGGTATCGATCAGACAAATGATTTCGCTTTCGGTGATTCTGGCTTCCGTGGGTGCTCCTTCTACAGGTTAGGCTTTGAAGGTTGTCGGCAACGATGAAGTGATTAAATCGGTTCGCGCTTAGCGTAAATGCCCACATCTCAGAGTCGAGATATGGGTACCCGATTTTTTGGTTTCAATTGTGATTTGGCCATCCGCCCTTTACGAAGGTTCGGCGCCTAGTCTGTGGTTAAGTTTCGGACACGGCCACACACCGTGATAGAGTGTCTCAACTTCTTCAGGCAAATTTTGCGCATCCTCCCCTCGACCTGAGGTAAGCACTCGGAGGCTCTGATGGCTTCAGCCAGTCAGTCAGTTGTTGTGCGCCCGGTATCACGGATACTTGGCCGAGGCGGTCTCTTGGATCGCTACTTCTACTTCTTCCTTTCGCTGCTCGTGGCGGCGATTGTAGTGGCCGGTTTCAGCCAGACGGTCGACCGAGGCCTGTTTCATGCCGCTCCTCCGAGGCCGGTGCTGTTGTGGATTCATGGCGCGGCATTTTCCGGATGGGTGGTTTTCTTCATCCTGCAATCCGCGTTGGTGCGGGTGCGGAAGGTGAGTGTGCATCGGACTCTGGGATGGTTTGGGGTTGCTCTCGGGGCCATGATGGTCATGGTGGGAACTGTTGTTGCTGTTGTAATGGGGCGCTTCGATGCTTTGCAGATTCATCGGCCCGACCCGGCATTCCTCAGCATCCCGTTCTTCGACATGCTGGCATTCGGCACGTTGTTTGGACTGGCGATCCTATGGCGCGGCAAGCCGGAGACGCATCGACGTTTTATAGTGCTCGCGACGTGCGAACTGGTTGGTGCAGCTTTCGCGCGCTTCGATTACGTGTTCAATCACAATGTCTTTTATCTTTTCGTTGATGCGGTGATGCTGATTGGCGTCGCGCGGGATCTTCTTGTCGATAGGCGGGTGCACAAGGTTTATTTGTATGGAATTCCGGCGTTGGTGATCGGGCAGAACGTGGCTATCTATTTATGGCGCGCTGCGCCTGGGTGGTGGCTGTCGAGTTGCAAAGAGATTCTTGGGATTTGACGGTTCGCGCTTTGCGCAAATGCCCACATCTCAGAATCGAGACATGGGCACCCGCTTGTGGTGTCACTTAGAAAGTGAGCCACCCGCCTACACGTTTCAAACAAGTCGTAGAGGTAGGCTACTATGAAGCGTTTCGGAGTACACATATGGCTAAAGCAGACTGGATTATTGAAAGAGAGTTAGCCCTGCGCAGGGAACCTTGGACGCTAAATGGGCCCGGAAGGCTAGTCAAGGTCGTAAATTCGGGGGAGAGCCGCACAGAGATAGAAGGTTATGTAACCACGGGAATCCATCTTTTAGGAAGAACTGCCGTTGGAATCCGCAAGGCTCTTGGTCTGAATACGGACCACCTCGGCGTTGGACTTCGAGTTTATAAGCTCGCGCGTTTTCCTCACCTCGATGAATATGAGTACGATCTTTCAGCGAAGTTCCCTGGCGGCCTAAGCTACTATCCTCAGTCCGAAGAAGAAGCCAAATATTTGGAAGGAGATAGTAGGATTCCTCAGTGGAAGATCATCAAGGGAGCTGCGATTCCAGTTCTTCCCGACTTCCAGGAACTGACGCTGTCGGACAGATTAATGTATTCGTGGCTTTTGACCTGAAGATTATCCATGCCCACTCATGCGATGGGACTGTCAGGTTTCAGGAGATGGCTTACAGGTCGTTATCAGCATATTCTTTGCACCTTTGGGATCGGCACTGAGCGTGCCGTTCGAGTGGAGCGCTGGGCGCAGAGGTCGATTTTGCGGAGCAGGGCCTGGCAGAAGAAGATCAGTACCCGATCGTCGATGCGTTCCCGTGCGACGGTGTGCGTGGCAACAGCGCGGCTGATATGCGATGGCCCGGGGGGCGAGATTGCGGCTTCCTGTCCGTAGTCCCAGGCCGTCGGCAGCGGATCGTAAGTGCGTGTGCTAGGCCGCCACAAGTTAGCCGGGGTACGCATGCCCAGGGAAGGGATATTTAGCCCCGTACCTGAAGACCAAATGCCAGTTGCCGAGGATTCAGAGTAATGTCTGTCTGCTCATCTGCCGAACTTTTGACGGCCTTGCATTTGGGACATCATTCTTTGCTGGGCTTTGATGCCTCCTCCTGAGCCGATGGTTTTGAACATCTTTCGCATCTGGGCGTATTGGCGGAGGAGGTTGTTGACGTCTTGGACGGTGGTGCCGGAGCCTTTGGCGATGCGTTTGCGCCGGTTGCCGTTGATGATCTCGTGGTCGAGGCGCTCTTTTTTCGTCATCGAATTGATGATGGATTCGACGCGGGTGAACTGGCCTTCGTCTACGTTTTCGACGGCTTGTTGCATGCCTGCGAAGGGGCCGACGGATGGGAGCATTTTCAATATGGATTTCATGCTGCCCATCTTTTTGATCTGACGGAGCTGGTCGCGGAAGTCTTCGAGGGAGAAGCCGTCGCCGGAGAGAGCTTTTTTGGCGAACTGCTCGGCTTTGCCCCGGTCGAGGGTGGCTTCGGCGCGTTCGAGGAGAGTGGCTACGTCGCCGTGGCCCATGATGCGGCCTACGATGCGGTCGGGGTGGAATGGTTCGAAGGCGTCGGGCTTTTCGCCGGTGCCAAGGAACTTGATGGGAGCTCCGGTGATGTGGCGGATGGAGAGAGCTGCGCCGCCGCGGGCGTCGCCGTCCATCTTGGTGAGGATGGAGCCGGTGATGGTGAGGAGATCGTTGAAGGCCTTGGCGGAGTTGACGGCGTCCTGCCCGGTCATGGCGTCGGCCACGAAGAGAATCTCGGAGGGGTTGAGGAGTTTTTTGAGCTGCGCCATCTCATCCATGAGAGAGGCGTCGATCTGGTTACGGCCGGCGGTGTCGACGATGAGCATGTCGCAACCGTAGTTGGCGGCTTCGCGTTTCGCTTCGCGGGCGAGCCGGAGGACCGCGTCGGTGCCGGGTTTTTCTTCGGTCAGCTTGCCTTCGTAGATTTGGGAGTTGGTGGAGCGGGCGACGATGGCTAGCTGCTCGCGGGCCGCTGGGCGGTAGACGTCGACGGAGACGAGCATGGGGCGGTGGCCGGCTTTTTTGAGCCACTGGGCGAGTTTGCCGCTGGTGGTGGTTTTACCGGAGCCCTGGAGGCCTGCCATGAGAATGACGCTGGGTGGCTGGGAGGATTTCTGGAAGCGCGCGGTGTCTTTGCCGAGGATATTAATGAGCTCGTCGTGAACGATTTTGACGATCTGCTCGGAGGGGCTGAGGGCAGTGGCGACTTTTTCGCCGATGGCGCGGGTGCGGATGTGCTCGACCAACTCGTTGACGACGGTGAGGTTGACATCGGACTCGAGGAGGGCGAGTCGGATCTCGCGGAGCGCGTCGGAGATGTTCTCGTCGGAGATCGTGCCCTGGCCGCGGAGACTTTTAAAAGAACGCTGGAGTTTGTCGCTTAGGTTTTCAAACATAACTTTAGCTAGTTTATCAGTGGTGGAAGAGGGTTTAGAGCTCAGGGTGCAGGGCTCAGCGTACTGTCAGATTGGCAAGTGGCGGAGTTGGTGCTGGCTTTTTGGGTTCATTGTGACGGGTGGCCGGTTTGGGGACAGGTGAGGGCGGGATAATCGAACCTATGCGGGAATCGGGCCAGGTAAATGGAAATGCGCGGGTGGTTCGGGAGTATGTGGCATATCTGCGGGTTGAAAAGGGGTTGAGGCCGGCGAGTTGTGAGGCTTACCAGCGGGACCTGGAGCAGTTTGCCGAGCATGTTGAAGGGCGGGATGGGTTGCTGGTCGGGGCTACTCAGGAGGATGTTCGTGGATTCTTAGAGGGCCTGCGTGGGCATGCGGTGGAGTCGCGGTCGATTGCGCGCAAGCTGAGTTGTCTGCGCGGGTTTTATCGCTGGTTGTTGATGGATAAGAGGATTGCGGGTGATCCGACTGTGAATGTCCAGTCACCGGATAGCTGGAAGGTGTTGCCGAAGTCGCTGGCCGAGGGTGAGGTGGCCGAGATGCTAGGGCGGACGGGCACGGCTGCTCGCGGTGAGAATGCAGATGGATTGGCGCTGCGGGACCACGCGATTCTGGAATTGCTTTATGGCGGTGGGTTGCGAGTGGGAGAGATTGTGACGCTGCGAGTTGAGGATGTACATCTCGATCAGGGGCGGGTGCAGGTGCGAGGTAAGGGAGATAAGGAGCGGATTGTTCCGATGGGGCGGGCGGCTGTCGATGCATTGGAGCGGTATTGTTCTCTGGGGCGGCCAGGGTTGGTGCGATCGGGGAAATTATTGCGGCGGGAGTTATTTTTGAGTGTGCGAGGGAATGCACTGACGCGGCAGTGGGTTTGGGAGATGGTGCGCGGAGCTTCGGGTACCGGGGTGAAGGCTAGTCCGCATATGTTTCGGCATAGTTGTGCCACACATATGGTGGAGCACGGAGCGGATCTGCGAAGTGTTCAGACCTTTCTGGGGCATGCGGATATAGCGACGACACAGGTTTATACGCATGTGGCGCTTGGGCATTTAAAGAGGGTGCATCGGGAGCATCATCCGCGTGGGAAGAGAAGACAGAGCGTAGGAAGTAGGGAATAGAGTGCGCGAGAACCGGACAGAGATTTCCGAGCTGGTGGAATTGTTCCTGGCGATGCTTGCGAATGAGCGCGGTGCCTCGGAGCATACGGTGCGGGCTTATGCGCGGGAGGTGCGAAGTCTCGCCGACTATCTGGTTGAGACATTGGGCAAGGGCGCACGTGTCGAGAAGGTGGAGCATCTGCATATTCGCGCCTATCTAGGTGTCTTGTATGAACGGGGTTTGACGAAGGCCAGTGCGGCGCGGGCGCTGGCGGCGATCCGGAGCTGGTTTAAATGGTTAGCCAAAGAAGGGAAGGTGAAGCAGAATCCAGCGCTGCTGGTTTCGACGCCAAAGCTGCCGAAACATCTGCCTCGGGTTCCGAGTGTAGAGGAGGTGAACAGGGTTCTGAATTCGCTCGAAGGTGAGGCGAAGAAGAAAGAGGAGGCCGCGGCGTGGCCTGAGCGAGATCGCGTGATCTTCGAGTTGCTGTATGGATGCGGGATCCGAAACTCGGAGCTGGTGGGTCTGGATATGGGGAGTGTGAAGTGGCGGGATGATGTCGTGCTGGTTCGAGGCAAGGGAAGGAAGGAGCGGCTGGTTCCGCTGGGCGATGAGGCTGCGGCTGCGCTGCGGGATTATCTGCCACTGCGGGAGGCGAGGCTTGTCGCGGCGGGGAAGGGTGGTTTAGTTGCCGGTGGGCCGTTGCTAACCAATCTGAGAATGCGCGGGGATTGCAGGCTGACGACCCGGAGCGTGGGAAGGATTGTGAAGGCGATTGCCTTGAGCCGCGGACTGGCGGCTGATGTGCATCCGCATACGCTGCGGCATGCGTTTGGGACGCATATGCTGGAGGAGGGTGCTGATCTCAGGGCGATTCAGGAGATGCTGGGACATGAACGGCTATCGACGACCCAACGATATACGCAGTTGACGGTGGGCCAGGTGCAGAAGGTCTATGACGACACGCATCCTCGGGCGAAGTAGAAGTAGCTGTTCTTACACAATCTTAACGAACGATTTGCGAAACTTTTGTATAGCCCCGGTGTCTCTAGGTTAACCGCTAATTTGTGTGGTGACGGATTCTGAAGATAGACAAGAGACCCGCTATGGACCGTAGACTTTTGTTATAGCGATCTCGTCTTGCAAAGGTATTTGTGTATTGTTGAGGGCCAACTTTTGCTTCGATGATAGAAGCCGGTTCGTTGAGGTGTTGGTTTATCAGCGAGTGAACGGACGGGCCTGCTGTCACGAGGAAAGACGAATTTATACGATGAGCTCAATCCGTTTCAGGCGATATGCCGCGATTCTGTTTTCTTCGGGAATCTATCTGTTGGCAGGTTGCAATAGTAAGCCATCCGACCCTAAGAGCGAAGTTCCACCGGAGACGGTTGTACAACCCGATACCGATGTGAACCTGGTGCGCGTCGACCATCCCGAACATTTTCCGGTTGTGACGGCGACGCCTTATACCGCCGCGTCCAGGATTCAGGTGACGGGTACCGTGAATCCCGACATCTCGCGTACGGTGCCGGTGATTTCAATCGCCTCGGGCCGTGTTATCGATATTCACGCGCGCATTGGCGACTACGTTAAAAAAGGCCAGCTTCTGATGGACGTGCAGAGCAACGATGTCTCTTCAGCGTTTGGCCAGTATTTGAAGGCTGTTAATGATGAGCGGCTTGCGAAGGCACAGTACGATCGTGCGAAGATTCTGAACGACAAGGGCGCGATTTCGAACAGCCAGGTTGAGATCGCGCAGAATGCAGAGGACGACGCGAAGGCTGCATTGTCTGCGTCAGAGGAGCAGTTGCGCGTGCTCGGTGTGGATAAAGATCACCCTGCAGCGACAGTAAAAGTGTATGCCCCCGCGTCGGGTTACATCATTGCTCAGAATGTGACTGCCGCAGCCGCGGCTGGAGTGACTTATACGGGTTCGGCGAATGCTTTCACGATTGCGGATCTTTCCCATGTATGGATTATCTGTGATGTGTATGAGAACGATCTTCCCGCGGTGCATCTTGGGGAGAAGGCCGAGATTCGGCTGAATGCTTATCCGGATCGAGTGCTGAATGGTGTGATCAGTGATATCGGCGCAGTGCTCGATCCGCAGATACGCACGGCGAAGGTTCGGATTGAGGTTGAGAATCCCAACACAACAATGCGGGTCGGGATGTTCGCGACGGTAACGATTCAAGGCAAGAGTCCTGAGACCCACGTTCAAGTGCCGGCGACTGCGGTGTTGCATCTGCACGATCGCGACTGGGTTTACGTTCCTACGAGCGATGGTAAGTTCCGGCGCATAGCTGTTCGAAGCGGCGATAGTTTGCCGAACAATATGCAGGCGATCCTCTCCGGTATCGACGCGGGTCAGCAAGTGGTTTCGAATGTGCTGGCGCTGCAGAATGCGGCGGATCAGTAATGATTCGAGGACTCGTCGACTTTGCGCTGAATAACCGATGGCTTGTCCTCGGTCTTGCCGTGATGCTCTTCGCATGGGGAGTGGTTTCGTTCCACAATCTTCCGGTTGAAGCTTATCCCGATGTTGCGAACAACTACGTTCAGGTAATTACGCAGTGGCCGGGGCGAGCCGCCGAAGAGGTGGAGCAACAAGTGACGACGCCGATCGAGATACAGATGGCGGGAATCCCGCACATGGCTCATCTGCGCTCGACTTCGCTGGCCGGGCTTTCCAGCGTGACGATGATCTTCGATGACGATTCGGTGAACAAGGACAATCGTGATCAGGTCTTCCAGCGGCTGGGGTTGGTGACGTTACCCGCAGGACTGCAGCCGCAGATGGGAACGGACTGGAGCCCTGTCGGCCAGATCTATTGGTATACGTTGCGGTCGACGAATCCTGCTTATGACAGCATGGAACTCAAATCTTTGCAGGATTGGAGACTTGAGAAAGAGTTCAAGTCAGTTCCGGGAGTTGTGGATGTTTCCAGCTTTGGAGGCATTACCCGTGAGTACCAGGTGGGGGTCGACCCGGACAAACTGATCGCTTATGGGTTGAGCATTGGGCAGGTGGAACAGCAGATTGCCAATAACAACGCCAACGCGGGCGGAAGTTTTATTGAGCAGGGTCAGCAGCAGGTCAATGTTCGCGAAGTGGGTCTCTACAAGAACGTCAAAGATATCGAAGACACGGTTCTCAAAACTCAGTCGGGCACAGCTCTTCACGTAAGAGATATTGCCGCGGTTGTTCAGGGCCCGCGGATACGTCTTGGCCAGATCGGTAAGACCTGCCGTTTTGGGGCAACTCCTCCGTCGGAGGCCGGCGCGTCCTTCAGCGGGAGCGATCCCTGTGTGGATCACGCGGAGAAGCCAGGCGGTAAGGTGATTCATCACGAGGATGGGAGGCTGATCGATAACGGTGATGTTGTCGAGGGAATCGTCCTGATGCAGAAGGGAGACAACTCCGACGCGACGCTGGAAGGCATTCACAAGAAGGTAGAAGAGCTGAACGATCACGTTCTGCCGCCGGGCGTGAAGATCATTCCATTCTTGGATCGCAGTGAGTTGCTGCACTATACGACGCACACTGTGCTTCACAATCTGACGGAAGGCATCATCCTGGTCGTGGTCATTCTCTTTCTCTTCCTTGGGAACGCTCGCGGCGCGATCATCGTGGCTCTTACAATCCCGTTTGCGTTGCTGTTCGCTGCGATCTGCCTGAATTTGCGGGAGATCCCTGCGAACCTTCTTTCGCTCGGTGCGCTGGATTTTGGAATGGTGGTGGACGGCTCGGTCGTGATTGTCGAGAACATCGTCCGGCATCTAAGTCATGGCCGCAAAGAAGGTATTACTCCGACGCAACAGATTCGTGATGCCACGCATGAAGTGCAGCGGCCGGTCTTCTTTGCGCGCGCGATGATCATCACGGCGTATCTGCCGATTTTTACACTGCAGTCGGTTGAAGGGCGGCTGTTCAAGCCGATGGCTTGGATGGTGAGTTTTGCCCTACTCGGCGCGCTGATCTTTTCTTTGCTGCTCGCTCCGGTTTTGTCGAGCCTGTTGTTCCCAAGGGAGCGAGCGAGTGGGAAAATCCGGTGATGATCTGGCTGACGAACCGCTATCGTCATGCGGTGAAGTGGGCGATTGAACATCGCAAATTCACTGTCAGTCTTGCGGGTGTTGCGCTCTTCACCGCCGGATTCCTTATTTTCAGCGGCGTCATTGGATCAGAGTTTCTTCCGCATCTTGATGAAGGCTCGATCTGGGCAAGAGGCACGCTTGCTCCTTCGACAGGGCCAACGGAGAGTCTGAGAATTATGAATGAGGGGCGTCTGAAGCTGGCGGCGTTTCCGGAGGTGTTCAAGGTCGTGAGCCAGACTGGACGTCCGGACGACGGTACGGACACGACAGGATTTTTCAATACCGAGTACTTCGTCGATCTGAAGCCCAAAGATCAATGGCGCCCGGTGTTTAAGGAGAATAAAGAAGAACTGATTGCGGCGATGGATCGCGAGCTTGAAAAGATGCCTGGTGTTTTGTGGAACTTTTCTCAGCCGATTTCGGACAACGTTGAAGAGGCTGTCAGCGGCGTCAAGGGCGAACTCGCAGTGAAGATTTACGGTGACGATCTTCGAACGCTTGAAGAAAAAGGTAATGAGATTGTCTCGGTGATGGGCAAGGTCAGGGGCGTCCAGGACCTTGGCTTATTCCGAGTGATCGGCCAGCCGAACCTGAACTACATTGTGAATCGCGAGGCTGCTGCGCGGCATGGCATCAATGTTGCCGATGTTCAGGATGCGATTCAAACGGCAGTCGGCGGCAATGCGGTGACGCAGGTTCTGCAGGGGGAAGCGCGCTATGACGTTGTGGTGCGATATCTGCCGCAGTATCGCAGTACGCAGGAGGCGATCGACAATATTCGCCTGCTTTCTCCATCGGGAGAACGTGTTTCGCTTGCTCAGCTGACGACGATTAAGACAGAAGACGGCGCGGAAGAGGTTTATCGCGAAGGCGGGCAACGATATGTTGCCATCAAGTACAGCGTCCGCAACCGTGATCTTGGTTCGACGGTTGAAGAGGCTATCAGTAAGGTAAAGGAGCAGGTGAAGCTGCCCACCGGATACAAGATCGAT
>Ga0206958_1027_pt1 | contig 45169 bp, 35 predicted proteins | sample Alteio_BWOrgHeat_33_FD_152968 | JGI IMG/M metagenome (GOLD analysis project Ga0206958, IMG submission 152968) | Enriched cells from forest soil in Barre Woods Harvard Forest LTER site, Petersham, Massachusetts, United States -... | ecosystem: Environmental > Terrestrial > Soil > Temperate forest >... | reverse complement strand
CTTGCCCCACTGCCGTTCGCTATCAGGCCGGAGGTGGGCAATGCGGTCCGTTATCTCGTTGACAGCGGCAGGTTCAAAAAGATTCTTCATTCCCATGCACCTCTCTAGACCGCGAAAAAACTTCGGAACAGCTTCGAACTTACCCGGTATGCCAATAATTTACTGTGAAAACTTGCGAAATACCCCTCCTATTGAGTTGGCATTCTGCATGGCGCGATCTAAAATCGCGGCATAAATAAGGGATAGAACAGGTGCCGATTGGCGGCGCCAGGAAGCAGTAAAGCAATGCCGATTCTTATCGTTGTCCTTCTCTTTGTGGGGTTCACCTGGTTCCTGTTTCGCTTTCCTATAAAAAGTTCGTCCTCAGCGACGACCAGAAACCTGATCCCCGAGGAACTCGAACTCAATTCCATTCGCGATGCACTAATCGAAAAGCAGGGTTTGTCTCTTGAAAGGGCCGAAGCCGCCCGGACGGAGTACGTCCGCTTTCTAACCCTGTTGCAGAAAAGGCCCGGCTTCATGTTGGTCCCGTGGTCCGACAAGGAAGGCCGGGACGATCTTGATCAGTTCTGGCATCAGCACATACTCGACACGGCGAAGTACGCAGCAGACTGCAACGCTCTCTTTGGCAAAATGATTCACCATAATCCCCATGTCGTTCGAGGCTCTGACAACGAGAGGGACGGGGTTGAGAAGACGCAAAGACTCTATGCCCGAACCTTCGGATCGAAGAACGATGGCAGCGCAGCAGATCCGGTATTGCTGGCGAGTTGCAGCGCGTGCGCTACGGCAGACTCATACTGCTCTTCACATGGAGGACATGGTCACAACGGCGACGGAGGACACGGAAGCCACAGTTGTGGTGGTCACAGTTGCGGCGGTCACGGGTGTGGCCACGGCTGCGGCGGTCATTGATCGAGCTAATTGAAGTTCAATTTGCCGGCTAGAGCACGCTGTCCGATCACGCATCCCGCAAACCCAGACTCTGCGGAAACTCATCCGCCTCGTCCGGAGCCGTGTCGATCACAGATCGCTCCACAGACTGCACCTGCGCATCCCGCAACAGAAGATGCGCCACCGCAAAGACCAACACGGACTGCACCATATGCCGCGGGCTCGCCTCAATCCACGGCTCATTGCCGACCACGATCATCACCATAATCGGAAACAAGACAAAATAGCGAACGATCGCCAGCGGCACATCAGTAATCACGCTCTTATGCAGATGAGTGAAGGGAAGTGTCCGCACGTGAAACAGAAAGATATCCGGCAGTAGCAGGCTAAGCCCGAACGCAACAACCAGTTGCCCTATTAGCACCCGGTTACTCTGCAAACTCTCCGGCGAAAGTCGGTGAAGCACCAGCACCGCGGCAACGCTCAGCGTCATCGCCCACATCGTGATCCACAGCCGCGCTCCCGAAAGTGGGACAGCGCGCGGCCGTCCCAGAATCGTACTGAACAGCCACGTTCCCCTCCGGTCCGCGGCAGCCGAAAGTACCGACCCGAGTCCGGCAACCGTGCAGAAGATCAAAATCGGAATCGCCGCCCTCACTCCTCCCGTCAGCAATGCCGGCCGAATCCCTCCCGGTGTAACCCGCACCACCACCAACTCTGCCAGCACCAGAGCAAGGCTCAGTCCACTGATCAACGCCACCATCACCCGCTGCCGCTGATACCGCAGAATCGTCTGGCTCACAAAGTGAAACACAGCCCGCTGCTGTGGCCGTCGCAACCAGGTCGCATGCAGCACTTTGTCGACCGGCAAAGAAATCCGCTGCCCCGACCTGGCCGCCCGTGCCCCTTCAATCAATTGCTTCACGCGCCGCCGGTAAGCCAGCGGATAAGTCAGCACCGTCAACGCAATCACAACAACCAACGCCAAACACCCCATCCACGCCAGGGAATGAAACACTGGCAGCGCTGCAGGCCCCACCATAATCCGCTCATAAACCCCCAAAAACCAGAAAGGCGGAAACCACCGCACCGCGGGACTTCCCGAGTTGATCAACGCGGCGAGAGACTGCGTAAAAGTAGGCTCCAGCAACAGAATCGCCAGCAGCACCATCATCGATCCGCCCTGTAGTACCGGAGTAATCCGCCGAAAAATATTCTCCCCAACCACATTCAACAAAATCCCCTGCAAAGCGAGAAAAGTCCCCGCAGCAAAAGCCCCACTCATCAGAACAGCAATGGCGTGTCCAAAAATATGCCAGAAAAAACTGTGCTGCTCCGCCACAAGTGGCAAGAAAATCATTCCCAGAATGCTCGTCCCCACCAGCACGAGCGACAAAAAGATCACCAGTGCCAACACCCTCGCAAAAAACAATCGCTCCTTTGCAATCGGCAGTGGAGAAAGCACAAAAACATCCAGCAGATCCGGAAACAGCAAGTCCCACTCATACACCGTAGCCGCACCCATAATCACAAACGAATACATCACATAAAAATAGTGATCGCACGCCTGTGGCCAGTACGGGCGCGGATAAGGATTCGGAGGAAACGCGTGATAAGCCGGATACAAAAACAGCGCAACCAGCAAACCCGGCAGAGCAACCGCATACCCCATTAGCATCACGCGCTTCGTCTCATCGTCCGAAGCCAGCAGCTCATTATGAAAAAACCGATACAAAAGATGCCCCACCAGCACCCCAAACTGGTTCTGTCGTCGTCTTGGTCTCGCAACCGCTCCAGCCTGCACCGCCAACGACTGAACCGGATTCTTCGGCGTTCCAAACAAGCCCACCCAGCTAGACATGGTGCACCCCCATTACATCTACCATCTCCTGCGCCACACTCTGCGTATCTTCCTGCTGCACCAGTTGCGCAAAGACGCTCTCGAGGTTCGCCAGCGCCAGCGAGCTCTTCAGCTCCGCCGGTGGAGCATCCGCTAGAATTCTCCCCTTCGCAATCACGATTACGCGATCGCACACCACCTCCACCACCTCCAGCACATGCGAGATATACAAAATCGCCTTTCCCTGGGCCGCCAGCTGCTGCAACAAATCCTTGAACAGCCGCGCCGAAACCACATCCAGCCCCGATAGCGGCTCATCGAACACCAGCAGCTTCGGATCATGCAGCAGCGCTGCCGCAATCAGCACCCGTTGTTTCATCCCTTTCGAATAAAGCGAGATCGGGGAGTGCCTCCACGACTCCAGCCCCAGCAGCGCCAACAGCCGGTTCGCTTTGAACTCAATCACTCCCTCGGTCATATTTCGCAGCCGCCCAACCAGCTGTAGATATTCCAGTCCCGAGAGATGGGTGTACACATGCGCCTCCTCCGGCACATACCCAAACGAGGCACGATACCCCAGCATCTTCGTCCGGATGCTCTCGCCCTCAAACAACACCTGCCCCACATTCGCCTCCAGCAGACCGGTAATAATCTTTACCGTGGTCGATTTGCCCGACCCATTTGGCCCCACATACCCAACAATCTCCCCGGCTCCGACGCGAAAACTTACATTCTCAATTGCCGGAATTCCGCGATAGCTTTTGCAAAGCGACCTAACCTCGAGCATGGCGAGTACCTCTCTCACCCTATGTAGCATTCAGTATAGGGACTAGTCAAGTAGATTGCTACATAGGTAAAATTTCACGCATGGTACCCGAGGCCAAACTCTCCCACACCGCCGCCCTCATCCTTCAGGCTGTCAGTGCTGGCTGCCTCTATGGATTCAGTGTTATGGAGATGACCGGCTTGCCAAGCGGCACCGTCTACCCTGCCATGCGCCGCCTCGAGCGCGACGAGTTCATTCGCTCCCAGTGGGAACAGCAGTTCATCGCGGACGCCGAGCAGCGGCCTCCACGCAAATACTACAAACTCACACGTACCGGGAAACTCGCCCTCGAATCCTCGCGAAAACGCTATCCGCTCCTCACTAAACTTATTCCCATTCCCGAGGAGGAGCGAGTATGACCCTTCATCCCGCAATCCACTTACTGCATCTCGCAGTCCTTCGCACTGCATCGTTACTCATCCCGCGGCACCAGCGCGCAGAGTGGTGGCGCGAGTGGAGCTCCGAGCTCTGGCACGTCCGTCAGGCCCGTGCGCCGCACCGCGAAATCTCAATTCCCGTCGAGCGTGAGATCGCAGAATTCTGCTTCGGGGCCTTCCAGGATGCACGTTGCCTCAGAGCACAATCCGGCAGAATTCGCCTGCCACGCGCAACCACCATGGGGTCGGCCACTCAATGCCTCCTCCTTCTCGCAGGCATCGTCGCTGCAAGCCTCGTCGTCGCGGTCTCATTACCGGGAGTGCGCGAGCAGTTCGATCAACTCCGCTATCGCGTCGCTCCATCCAGCATCGTACTTATCCGAAGCGTCCACTCTACCGACGATTCCGCGCCGACGATCTCCGCCGACCAGTTCCGCCTCTGGAAAGGTCGCCGCCAGCAGCTCTTCAAGGACTTTGCATACTACCAGGTTGTGAAGGAGTTCGAGTGGAAGGAAACTAGCGCTCACTCCACCATTAACGTTGCTCACGCCAGCGCGAATCTCTTCCAGCTTCTGAGGCTGCCCATCCAGTTTGCCGGGCCCGATGCGAATATCAAGGCCAACCTGTCAGGCACAATCCCGGAAGTGATCCTCAGCCACACGCTCTGGGAGAGGGAGTTCAACGCCGATCCGCAAATCGCCGGACAGACTGTGCACGTCGGCAAGCACATCGCTGTCGTCGCCGGTGTTGCACCGAAAGGCTCCTGGAGATTCCCCGGCAAGATCGATGCCTGGCTGCTCCAACCCGACTCCGCGATGTCCTCCAGCCACGATGGAATCGTTATAGCCGAAATGAGTCCGTCCTCCTTGCAGGAAAAGTTCGGCGACCACTGGCGCATGACCGCACCGACCCCAGACGGCACACCGGACGACTTCCTCTGCCTCGCTCTCGCTGAGCGAACCTACAGCTCATTCGGCATCTTCCTATTTGCTGTCATCATCGCCTTCCTCGCCTTGCCTGCCACCACATCGCTTCCGCTTGGCGAGTACCGGATCGGCTTGCAAAAACTGTCGTGGCCTACCAGGTTTCGTCGCTGGACGTTCCTATCCGGCAAATTCGCACTGCTTCTCCCCGTCGTCTATCTGGTCTCGATCGACCTCGCTCACCTGCGTCCCTCGCTCGATCAGGACACATCGGACTACATCCAGCTCATCTGCTCCTTCTCGATCTGCCTCTTCGGCCTGCGTTGGGCTTTGCGCGACCAGCGGCAGCGCTGCCCGGTCTGTCTCGGAAAGCTTACCCACCCGGCCCGCGTGGGCCAGCCCTCACGAAGCTTCCTCGCATGGAACGGAACTGAGCTGATGTGCATGGGCGGCCATGGCCTGCTTCACGTTCCGGAGATGCCCACTAGTTGGTTCAGCACACAACGCTGGCTCTACCTTGACCCCTCCTGGCAAGTCCTCTTCGCCGACTCAGCCCTTACCTCCGCCTACTTCTAAAAATCGAATCGTTTGGGCTACGAATAAGTAGCGCATCCTTCGGCTTCATCGAAGAGGTGGGCCATCGAGCGCCACAAAGTACCATTGAATTCAATGCGTCTTCTGACCAAACCGCTCCCATTGCTCCTACTGGTCACGGCTCTCTTCACCTTCCTCATCCAATCCGGCGAATTAGGCACCTCCGACACCACCCACCGTCTGCAGGTAGCCCATTCTTTTTGGACTGGCGAGCCACAAGTTTTTCCAAATGAATACCCCGAGTTCGGCCTCCACGGTCGCGGGGGCCGCCTCTACGCCTGGTACGGCATAGGCCAGTCCCTCCTCCTGCTCCCATCCGACATTGCGGGCACCGCAATCAGCCATTTATCTCTTTGGCAGGAGTACACAAGCAACGGTACCGATCCCGCCATCCGCAGCATCGTAGTCACGTTCAGCACGAACATCCTGCTCAACATTCTCACAGCGCTAGTCGCCTTCAAATTCCTTACTCTGCTTGGATTCAAAACGAAAGAATCCATCGCTGGAACTCTGGCACTCCTTCTGGCAACCACCCATCTTCATTACTCCCAGAACATGCAGGAGAACAATTACATCTTTCTGCTCACCCTCACCGGAATAACACTGCAATATCAATGGTTCACAACAGGAAACAAACAAGCACTCTTCTTGGGATCAGCCGCACTCGGCCTCAACCTCCTCACCCGCATCACTACTGTCTTCGACATCTTCGCCGTAGTCACCTTCCTCTTCCTGACCACCCGCTTCAACCACAAAGAAGAACTAATCCATCGAGGGGCTTTCAAAACCTACCTGCAGTTCACTGTCCCTACGTACGCCTTCTTCGTCACGCTCGACCGCCTTTATCAATACATTAGGTTCGACTCATGGACCACCACTTACATGACCTACTTCGCCATCGAGGGCCGAAAACTAGACCCATCCCTTCCTGCAAACTACCCCTTCAGCGGCTCCATCATTCATGGCATGTATTCCGGAATCCTAGGTCCCCTCTTCTCTCCGGAAAAATCGATCTTCCTCTACGATCCGTTGTTTCCATTAACTCTGATGCTCGCAGCACTCTTGTGGAAACGCCTTCAACCTCCCATCCGGTCGTTTCTCCTGACCACACTCACGCTACTGGTCGTATACATCGTCTTCTATTCCCGCTTCCTCTGGTGGCCCGGCGACTTCGCCTGGGGTGCCCGCTACATCTCCAGCATCGTCCAACTCGCGAGTCTGCTCGCCATTCCACTACTTCTCCGCTATCGAGAAGACCTGAGCAAAACCATCTACCGTTTCGGACTCGCCGTCACTGCCGTCAGCGTGATCATTCAATGCGCCTCACTAGCTTTCTGGGTTCCGCTCGAAATCTACCAGATCGAAACCTTCGGTCATCCCACATGGCTCATCCTCCTCCGCTTCAAGAACATCATTGCCTTCGCGCTTGGCAAACGCGAAGCCTGGCATCTGAATACCCCCGCCATGTTCGAAGATTCCTGGGACGCGGCACACATCACTGCATGGAACTTCCTGCCTTCACTCTTACGTCACATCGGCGCAACCCCACTCTGGGTAGTCCATCTCTTATACGCATTGTGGTTCGCGGCGCTTCTCGCGCTTCTCTTCACCTCAGTTCAACTCATGTGTGCCGCGCGAAGATGTAACAATAAGGAATAGCAAGCGCTACAAATTCTTATGCACTCCACAACCTCCAAGGAGCTCCGAGCTTTGGCCGATCCGCGTATTCTTTCCGTTCGTGTCGTCGATCTCCGTTTCCCAACCTCACGCGAAAGCATAGGCTCCGACGCCGTTAACAAGGACCCCGATTACTCCGCCGCTTATTGCATCCTTTCGACTGACAGCGGTCTCGAAGGCCACGGCCTCACCTTTACCCTCGGTCGCGGAACCGAACTTTGCGTCATGGCCCTCGAATACGTCGCTCGCTTCGTCAAAGGCCGCACTCTAAGCTCCATCACGGAGGACTTTGTCGCTTTCTCTCGCGAGCTCACTGATGAAAGTCAGTTCCGCTGGCTCGGTCCGGAAAAAGGTGTCATTCACCTGGCCTGCGCCGCTCTCATCAATGCAGTTTGGGACCTTTACGCCAAAGCTGAAGGCAAACCCGTGTGGCGGCTCCTCGCGGAACTCCCCGCTGAAAAACTCGTTTCGATGGTCGACTTCCGTTACATCGACGATGCCATCACCAAAGAAGAAGCTTTAGCCATCCTCAGCGCAAGCCAAGCCACCATGCCCGAGCGACTTCGCCACCTCGAAGAGGAAGGCTACCCAGCCTACACCACCTCCGTCGGCTGGTTCGGCTACTCGGAAGAAAAAATTCGTCGTCTCGCTCGCGAAGGCCTCGCCGAAGGCTGGACTCACTTCAAACTCAAAGTCGGCGGCGTCCCTGCAGATGATCTTCGCCGCGGTCAAATCGTCCGTGAGGAGATCGGCCCCAACAATCGCCTCATGGTCGATGCCAATCAAAAATGGGGCGTTCTCGAAGCCATCGAGCGCACTCGTGCTCTCGGTTCTCTCAATCCATGGTGGATGGAAGAGCCCACCAACCCAGACGATATCCTTGGCCACGCGCGCATTCGCCGCGATGTCGCCCCTATCCGTATCGCCACGGGCGAACACTGCCACAATCGCGTCATGTTCAAGCAGCTCATGCAAGCCGGGTCCATCGACGTCTGCCAGATCGACAGTTGCCGCGTCGCCGGAGTCAACGAAAACCTCGCCATCATTCTTCTCGCCGCAAAATTCGACATCCCCGTCTGTCCGCACGCGGGCGGGGTGGGTCTTTGCGAATACGTCCAGCACCTTGCCATGTTCGACTATCTTCGCGTCTCCACAACGCTGAAAGATCGCGTCATCGAATACGTCGATCATCTCCACGAGCACTTTGTCGATCCAGTGGTTATCCGCAGAGGCCGATACATGTTGCCGAAAAAATCCGGCTACAGCATCGAGATTTATCCAGAGTCGTTGGCCCGCTACAGTTTTCCAAACGGGGAGGTTTGGTCGGGAAGATAAGTCGCCGGACGTTACGTCTTCTTCGGTGATGTCTCCAGATGCTGCATAAACTGGCGAAGGACCTCCGGCCCAGTACCCGAGTAGGCTGCGCCGGGATCAGCACCGCTCTTCATCCAGGCAAATAAGAACACGAGCGGAATCCACCCACGGCGATCATGCTCCAGTTCGCTGCCCATTCTGTAGAGTGCCTGGGAGAGTTTCAGCGGCAGCTCAACGCCTGCCACCATATTCTTCGCAGGGTCCTTGCATCGTTCGGGCGAAGACGTTACCAGATACTCCCGGCAGCTCAGCGGCCTCCGTGGGTGAATGCTGCACGACTCATCCACAAGAAAAGGGCAGGGAATACCTAGCCGGAAGTAGTCGATTGCCATCTTCTCTGCTGTCTCGCCATCGAAGAGCCAGTCCTCGTGCACCAGCCGATCAATCATGCCTTTGTCCTTCAGCGCCAGCAGGGTCTGGTGAAATCTCGCTTCGAGCGCCTTCTGCTCTTCCGTCGGCAAAGACCGTATCCACTCGCTCAATCCCTGCGCCTCGAAGATGCTTACCGGAACCATCTGCCGGCAACACGCACCGCACCCAGCCTTGCAAGAAACAGGAAAGCCAGCCTCTTCCGAACGTTGCGCGACAGTGCCGATGATCGCGTTCTCAAGCGACTGAATAATCGGTAGCATCTCCGTTACATTGGTGTGGCCCGCAGGAACCTCCACCTTTGCATTCAACCGCCCTTCGCCCACCTTCAGCGAAAACTCGACTACGACGGTTTCGACCGATTCACCAGACATAGCGGTCATCTCTCAGGAAAAAAACAACCCGGGACATCCACCGGCGCCCACCGCGGGATATCCCGGGCCATTCGACGATCTTACTTCGCCTGCTGTTCCGCAAAGTTTCCAATAAAGGGAATCTTGAAGCGCTCTCCCTTGCTTGCCTTGATGATCACGATGACCCACAGAATCAGAAACCCAAGACCCACAGGGAGCATAAGGAGCCATCCGATAATGGGAATAACACCCAGAATCAGGTTGAGAGCAACGGCAGCTACCCCAAGGAAAATCGACTGCCATGCGTGAAAGCGCACAAAAGAGCTACGGTTGTAGGGCTCCATCGCCAGAAAAATAATGGCAGGAATAATCGTGATGTAGGCAATCGCACCCGCGGCAGTCTCCGACAAACCGCCTGCCGGAGTCGCGGCTGCAGCAGGAGCCCCGGTCGCTGTGTTCGCGCCGCAGTGCGGGCAAAAGGTGGAAGTTCCTGTCTCGGCATTGCAGGCTGGGCAAACCATAACGCGCTCCTTGACTTATTATTGTGGCGACTTTTGCTTCGAATCCAGCCCCAAAGTCGCGGTAGGTGGTTCTGGAAGAACGACGTGTCTCTACCTGTTCTTCCCCGATTTTCAGTCCATCTATTCCAGTTCGTCGCAGCAGAAGTACAGGTCAGTCGGTGGCTGATAGCGTAGCACCTTCCAGCGAAAATCCGCCCAATTTTCATAAGGCCGGCATTTCGCTTATCCCGACCGGTCGTGGCGCGCCGTTCGGAAATGCTCCTTTCACGTAACTTGGATCGATTATGCTATCTACTGATCGCCGCCAGCGCTTGCCATCTCTGTCATGAGCTTCGTGATGTGATCGTGATTCTTCCGAATGTAGTCCACATTCGCAGCCGAAATGATCGGCGACGGCTTGAACTTCTGCCCTTCGCGCTCCATGTCGACCATCGCCAGCCCCGGAACCAGAATCATAAACGTATCAACATACTGGCGCGTCGTAAGCCCGTTGCTCTTCATCAGTGCATCGAACTGTGGAAACTTCGAGAAGTGTGCCACCATGTCGCTGATCGTCGTATCCGAGGCATCCTTGTTCTCATCGTCATCGTGGAACTTCGTATTCGGATGCGCCTTCGCCCACGTTCCAACCGCCATCGTCGCTTTGTAGTAGTTTTCAACTCCCTGGTCCGTGAGCTTAAACGCGAGCAACTCTTGAGTATCGGCAGCGGTAAAGAGCGGCTTCTGGGCAACACCCCTGGAAGTTCCAGTCGCCATCAATGCAAATAAAACTAAAGCGGCACAAACAATTCGCTTCATATCGGTCTCCTCTTTTCGTGTCTTCCAATCTGTCACCGAAAATCACATTTCGATCTTGCGTAAGCCGAGGATTGCCTGCATCGCTGGTTTACGCGAAGGGTAATTGCACTTCAAACAGTTCATCGGAAAGCAACTCAGTATAGGCAGCTATCTCTCATCCAGTCCACAAAAAATCTTCATGGGTTACCGTTAGTCTGCCGCCGCGGATTAGGGCGATCCCCACAGTTATCTTCCGAGACGCGAAATACCCAGGAAGGTAAACTGTTTTCACGCCACCATTGCACCTTGGCCCACAAAGGCCGCCCCCGAACGGAGAAGAGCAGCACATGAACAACCGCCGTTGCCTGAAGAATCTAGCCTTCCTTCTCATCTTTGCGTCTTCACCCTTCGCTTCTCCGCAAGTGGCGGGAAATCCCGACCTCGCGCGCTGGGAAAAAGAGGCCGCCAATGTGACCATCACTCGCGACGACTGGGGCATTGCCCACATCCACGGCAAAACTGATGCCGACGCCGTCTTCGGAGTGGAATACGCGCAGGCCGAAGATGACTTCAACCGGGTCGAGACCAACTACATCAACGCCATGGGCCGCCTTGCCGAAGCCGAAGGCGAGTCACGCATCTATCTCGATCTTCGGATGAAGCTCTTCATCGACCCCACGGACATGAAGTCGCAATACGCCGCCAGTCCCGCATGGCTCAGGGCCCTGATGGATTCCTTCGCCGACGGCCTCAACTACTACCTCTACAAACATCCCGAAGTAAAACCGCGAGTCATTCAGCACTTCGAGCCCTGGATGGCCCTCTCCTTCACCGAAGGCAGCATCGGCGGCGACATCGAGCGCGTCAACCTCAAAGATCTCGAAGCCTTCTACAGCAAAGTTCCCGTCATTCAGGCAACAAACTCCGCTCCCGCAACAAACGAGGTCGCCTACATCTACAACTCCGACCCCGAAGAGCCAACTGGCTCCAATGGCATGGCCATCGCGCCTTCGAATACCATCAACCATCGCGCGCTTCTTCTCATCAACCCGCACACCTCATTCTTCTTCCGCTCCGAACTGCAGATGGCCAGCGATGAGGGCCTCGACGCCTATGGAGCCGTCACATGGGGCCAGTTCTTTATCTACCAAGGGTTCAACGAGCACACCGGATGGATGCATACCTCCAGCGGCGTCGATGCAGTCGACGAGTTCCTCGAAACCGTCTCCAAAAAGGACAATACCTTTCTTTATAAATACGGGACCGAAGAACGGGCTCTTCGTTCAAAGCAGATCAGCGTCCCATACAAGACCGAAACAGGCATGGCCGAGAAGAAGTTCACCGTCTACTTCACGCACCACGGCCCCGTCATCCGCCAGCAGAACGGCAAATGGGTCAGCATAGCCCTGATGCAGAAGCCCATCGAGGCGCTCACGCAGTCTTACGTCCGCACGAAAACCAAAGACTACAAATCTTTCCGCCAGACCCTCGAGCTCAAAGCTAACTCCTCGAACAACACCATCTTCGCCGACACCGATGGCGACATCGCCTACTTCCACGGCAACTTCATCCCGCGTCGCGACACCAGCTTCGACTTCACCAAACCAGTCGACGGCAGCAATCCTGCAACCGACTGGAAGGGCCTCCTCAACGTCGACGAACTCCCGCAACTCCACAATCCAAAGAGCGGCTGGCTCTACAACAGCAACAACTCGCCTTGGTCTGGAGCTGGTGTCAGCAGCCTTCACAAACAGGACTTCCCCGCCTACGTCGAATCCGGCACTGAAAGCGCCCGCGGCCTGCATGCCGTCCGCGTCCTCGAAAATAAAAAAGACTTCACCCTCGACTCATTAATCAGCGCAGCCTACGACAGCTATCTTCCGTGGTTCGAGAAGACCATCCCGGCTCTCATCAAAGCGTGGGACGACGCTCCGTCCTCCAATCCGCTCGCGGGCAAACTTACGAATCAGATTGCGCGGCTTCGTAAATGGGACTATCGCTGGGGCGTAGACTCAGTCCCAACGTCACTTGCCGTATTTTGGGGCGAAGATATACGTCGTCACACCTCTGAAGAAGCACGCAAAACGGGAATCTCTGTCGAGGAATACATCGTCACAAAAGCCCCTCCGCAACAACTCCTTGAGTCACTCGATGCAGCATCCATCCGACTCACCGGCGACTTCGGAACATGGGATACACACTGGGGCAACATCAACCGTTTCCAGCGAATCAACGGCGATATCGTTCAGCCCTTCAACGATGCCGCACCAAGCATCCCGGTAGGCTTCACCTCATCGCTTTGGGGCTCTCTCGCATCCTTCGGAGCGCGCCCCTATCCCAACACAAAAAAATGGTACGGAACCAGCGGCAACAGCTTTGTAGCAGTAGTCGAATTCGGCGACAAGGTCCACGCCAAGGCAGTCACAGCTGGCGGAGAAAGCGGCCACCCGTCCTCACCGAACTTCGACGATGAAGCAGAACGTTACAGCACCGGCAACCTGCGCGAAGTCTACTTCTACCCGTCCGATCTCAAAGGGCACATCAAACGCGAGTACCATCCCGGCACCTGATTTACTCTCGCCAAGACCAAACGCGGCTGCGGTCTGCGGACTGAAAGAGATAAACACCCAGCACGCAGATCAGCGGCTCCAGCGGACTCCGCATCCGCGCCCAAACCGTTACGCCGTAATACACAATCGGCACCAGTAAAAACGCGCTCGCATAGAGCGGCGCCCCCGGCTGTCGCCGCCGAATCGCCAGACCCAACCCCAGCAATCCGCTCAAACTCAAAAACGAATAATTAAGCTCCCGAAAAACCTCCGTCATAAGCTTTCCGTCGATCGGATGCGGCACACTAACCCAGAAAAAATAAACTCGTTTCAACGCATACCGCTCAAACCGCCCGGGATTCGCTCGAAAGATCGCCTTCGCCATCTCTCCGCGCTCTTTCGAAAATGCAACCTCCCCAAGTTCACGGTAACGACGCTGGTCCGGAGTTGCAGCAAAGATGGAAATCGTCCCACCCCACGGAAACCCGTCGTTCGTCTCCAGCGACGAGGCATATAACTCCGCACCAAAGTTCGACCGCATCGGAATGAAAGCATGAAACGCAACCCAGTTCCGCCAGATCCACGGTGCAAGGCAAGCCGCGCAGAGAACCGCTGCTAAAGTAACCCGCGCCACGTTCGCCAATATGTCGTGCCACTCGCCCCACAACATCCAAAGCCCGCAAGCTGGAAGAAAAACCATCAGCGATGGATTGAGCAAGCCGATCAACCCCCACAACAGTCCAAACGCAGCCCAAAGCGCAGTTCTCTTCTGATCTGAAGGCTGCGAAGCCTCTCCAACCCCACGCACCCGTAGTGCGACAGCGATAACGACCGCTAACAGACTCGTCGAAATCGCTGTTTCCCAGATCCAGTGCACCGCATACTGCATCGCCGCCGGATAAAGCGCCCAGATCCACCCGGACCACAGAGCCACCTTGCCACGAAAGCTCCGCTTGCCAATTTCATAAACCGCAACAGCAGTCAGCGCCGAGAAAATACTATTGATCGTCAGAATCACCCATCCCGACAGCGCCGAATAAATTCCAAAGATCTTGAACACCCCAGCCATCATTAGCGGATAAAGCGGAGGACACCATGCTGTCGGCCCCGAGCTCGTCACAAAAGGATCGGAAAACCCGCGCCCCGTCGCAACCGCACGAGCAATTCGCCCCATCTCCCACCCAAACTGAAAGTGATCCTGAATGCCACTAAACCGGTAACTATGACCGAACGTAATAAATAGAACCCGAATGGCAAAGCCCGTCCAGAACATACGCCAGGGAAGCCGTACCTCCGCGTTCTTGCCCTCCATCCATGCAAGCAGACGGCTGATCATGTTCGTTCGATTTTAGCCTCAAGCCCTCATCTACTCGTCACCTTCTGTGGCGCCGTATATCCTCTGAGTCTTTGCAGACAAAGTTTTCGTATTAAACAATAATTTTCGAATTAGAAGGTCATCGAACTATATGCGGAGCTTTGCACTATCGATCATCAACGGATGCTCCCGCCACTCCTTGTCTTCAGTGCTCTGGGGCGAATACCATGCCGCGACCAGGCGGCAATTTCTACCGAAACGATTTAGCTCTATTGAAATCCATTCTTTTAGTCTCCAGAAAAAAGTCAGCACACACTTTCAAGTCGTGTAGAATCCACGAAACCTGCACACATCATGATTAAGTTAGCGAAAATTCCCAACCTGACCGAACTGACCTATCGCAGCATTAAACAGAACCTGCTCGATGGGACCTTAGGTGAACTATCCCGTCTGACCGAAGAGTCACTCGCAACTCAACTTGGTATCAGCAAATCGCCCGTGCGCGAAGCCCTGAATCGCCTCGAAGCCGAAGGCCTCGTCTGTATCGAGCCGCGCCGCGGAGCCTACGTCCGCCAGTTTTCGCAGAAAGAGATTCGCGATCTCTATGAGCTTCGCGAGATTCTCGAAGTTCATTCCATCGACGCCGCTAATGTCACGCCGAAACTTCTCAGCGACCTCGCCGCCAGCATCAACCGCACCAAGCAGTTCCTCAAGGAAGGCAATAAACTCGAACATATTGAAGAAGACATGCGCTTTCACGCCATGATTACAGCCGCAACAGGCAATGACGAGCTCTGCCGGGTGGTCGAAAACATTCAGCAAAAGACCCTCCTCTGCCGCTCTCGATCTTACGAACTCTCCGCAACCACGGCACCTGTTGCCCACACCCGCATCTATCAGGCCCTCAAAAAAGAGACAAAGCGTGAAGCCCGCCAGGCCATGCGCGACCACATCGTCTTCGTTCGCGACCGCCTCCTTGCCTCATTTACTCTTGCGAGCTGATTTCATCGAAGAATAAAACGTCGTCGCTGGAACAGTTTTTCGCACATCGATCCTGCCCAAAACACCTGTTACTGGGAAAACCACGCGTCCAGCGACGCAGGTCTAACTCACTGATTAGAAGCTGAATCAGCAGATAACCCCTTAGGTCCTGGTCTTTCGCTCACAACCCACACTGCCTGCTTTGAAGTGGGATAAAAAATAATTTTCATGGCTCCACTTGCATCTCAGTACAGTTGTCTATACTATTCGGCAATCAAGCAAGCAATGCTTATTTGAGATTTCCGGGCTAGAGAAAGCCGCAGGCAGTCTCACTCAACCCGATTCGCCACGACCCGAATTGCAGCCGAACGCAGTGTCGGGCAAAGACTTAAACAAAGATCGAGAAATTTGCCCCATCCGAGAAACCCAACCTGAAGAAGCATTTCAGCAGAGATGGACAAAGAAATACGTGGAGGCCTTCCCAATGAGAGTACGTATCATCCTGAGTAGTCTGCTCGCTTTCCTCATAGGTTCTGCCGCTTTCGGGCAGGACATCAGCGCTAAAATCACCGGCACGGTTACCGATGCATCCGGAGCAGTCATCTCCGGGGCCTCAGTCACCGCTCGCGAAACTTCTCGAGGCACCCTCTATCCCACCCAGACAAACTCAGCGGGCGTCTACTATCTTTCCCCGCTTCCCATCGGCGATTACACCATCAAGGTAACTGCAGCCGGCTTCACTTCGATCGAGCGGCCGGCCTTCTCGCTCGCGATGAATCAGACTGCTCGCGTCGACATTGCGATGACTGTCGGTCAAGCCTCGCAGACTGTCGAAGTCTCAAGTGCTCCTCCGTTGCTGCAAACTGACCAGACCTTTCTCGGCACTGTGCTCGATGCCCACGCCAACGTTAATCTGCCCCTCGCAACGCGCAACTACAACCAGCTCACGCTCCTCTCGCCCGGGGCGGTCAGCCTCAATCCCGGTTCTTTCACCGGCTCTCAGCAGAGCTTCCAGGTCGGCCGTCCTTACATCAATGGCAACCGCGAGCAGACGAACAACTACGTTCTTGATGGCATGGATAACAATCAGATCGACAATAATGATGTCGCCTTTGCGCCCAGCGTCGATGCCATTCAGGAGTTCAACCTAATCTCGCAGAACGCCCCCGCTTCTTATGGAAACTATCTGGGGGGCATCGTCAGTGTCACGCTGAAGTCGGGCAGCAATCAGTTCCACGGTAGCGTCTTTGAGTTCATCCGCAATGATGCCCTCAACGCCAATACATGGGCTGCCGGACTCAACAAGGGAGTCTCGCCCTACATTCCCGGTGCCACCTATCGCGACGGCTCAACTGTCAAGCCGGTTCTTCGTTGGAACGAGTTCGGTGCCTCTGTCGGCGGTCCAATCGTCAAGGATAAGCTCTTCTTCTTTGTCGACTATCAGGGGTCACGCTTCGATCAACCCGCTACCACGAAGTCCTACACCGTTTTCACGGTCGCAGAGCGTCAGGGAGACTTTTCCGATGTCTGCACCTCTGGCTTCACCGCAGCCGGACTCTGCAAAAATCCCGCCCAACAGCTCTACAATCCATTCTCCGCAGGTACACCGGGCGCGCGTCAGCCATATCTGAATAACAAAATCACCAGCCCCTTTAGCGCGGCCGCAACAAAGATTCTTAGTTCGACGCTTTATCCCGCGCCCATCAACAACCTCACCACCGGCAATCAGTTCAACGTTGTGCACACTTACACTAACAGCGATCAGGGCGACCTTAAGCTCGACTGGATCGCTAGCCAGAAAGACCACGTCTACGGTCGCTACTCGCAGCAGCACATCACCAACCCAACCACCAACAGTCAGCTATTGATCGGCGACGGCGACAACGAGTTCCCGCTCTATAACGGCGTCATCGACTACGCTCACACCTTCAGCTCAACCTTGCTGAACGACGCGCGCATCGGAGCAAGCTACTTCCCGGTCACCGAGGGCTTCACCAATCCAACAGGTCAAAACCTCGCTAGCAACTTCGGCATTGCCGGAGCAGCACCCGGTCAGACCTTCCTGCCTGGACAGATCTTCACCGGCTCCAGCTTCGTCACCAACGGTACCAGCGCAGCCTTTGGCAACAACAACCTCATCTCGCTTTTCCATGACACCGTGATTGAGGCACAAGACACCCTTACTGTGATCCATGGCAAGCACACCATCAATCTTGGGTTTGAGTTCTTCAACTACCGGACCAACATTAACTACGTTGGCAACGCCGGTCTCGCTGGCCAGTTCACCTACGACGGATCCTTTACCTCCAATCCGTCTGCCATAGGCACACCAACCGGCTTTGCAGAGGCTGATTTTCTTCTGGGTCTGCCCCAGAACGTAGCCATTGGAAACGGCGGTGGTCGCAGCATGCGCAACAGTCTCTATTCTGCCTTCGTGGCGGACGACTGGCACCTCCACCCTAATCTTACCCTGAACCTCGGGCTGCGTTACGAGGTCACAACACCGCGCGGCGAAGCTCACAACCAGGCCACCAACTACAACCTCCAGACAGGCGCAGTCGAAATCGCCGGCCTCAATGGAAACTCCAGCGCGCTTTACAACCAGTACAACGGACCCACCAACTTCCAGCCACGTGTGGGATTCTCTTGGCAGCCTGAATTCGCCAAAGCTACTGTCGTTCGCGGTGCTTATGGCATCTCCAACTTCACCGAGAGCACCGGAACCGGAAACCTTCTCTTCCAGAATCCGCCATTCGCAATTCAACCCAACGTCACCTACGCAGGTGGCACGCAGGCCCTCCCCAACACAACCCTCGATCAGGGATTCTCCAGCTTCCCTGCTTCAGGCTGCACCGTCGCCGCCGCGCTCGCGCAATCGCCCGTCTGCTTCTCCGGAGCCGGTATTCACGCCTTCGATCCAAACCATGTTCGTCCTGCTGTCTCGCAGCAGTACAATCTCGTAGTCCAGCATCAGTTCGGCAATTCCTCTACCTTCCAGATCGGCTACGTCGGTCAGAAGACCGATCACCTCATGGCGATCGAGCTCATCAATCAAAAAGTGCTCGGAGCGAATGGCGTCATCTCACCCAGCCCTTACCTCAACCCAACACTTCAGGGCTTGATCGGTCAGGCTCGCCTCACGACTTCGGTCGGTTACTCCAACTACAACGCACTGCAAACCAGTTTCCAGAAGCGTCTCTCCCACGGACTTGAGTTCCAGGCCAACTACACCTGGGCCAAGTGCATGGGGAACTCCTCCGGCTTCTATGCGCAGTACGGGGACACCAATCCTGGTCTCACGCAGGCCGGCAACAATCACTTCTTCTTCCAGAACACCTACAACCCCGAAGCCGACTATGGACGCTGCGATCAGAACGTGACCAACTCTTTCAACGGATTCGTGACCTACGATCTTCCCTTCGGCCGTGGTCGCCAATTCGGCTCCAACATCAACCGTGTCGCCGATCTCGTTGCCGGTGGCTGGCAGGTCAATTCCATCCTCCAGTTCCACGATGGGTTCCCGTTCACGCCGCAAGCCAGCGACAACTCCGGTACCACCTCCGGCTTCCCTCGGGCCAACTGCAACGGGGCGCCAATCGAAACACCCGGTGCAAACTCTACTATCCCAGGCAGCCCCGGCAAGGTATGGTTTAGTGGCGCTAACGTCTCGCAACCTACCAAAGGATTCGGTAACTGCCAGGTTGGCAGCTACACCGGCCCTGGTCTGCAAGCCGTCGACTTTAGTGTCTCGAAGAACTTCACCATCGTAGAACACCAGAGTCTGCAGTTCCGCGCCGAGGCCATCAACGTTCTCAACCACCCGATCCTTGCTGGCCCCAACTCAGGCATCGGAACAACCTTTGGTCTGATCAACAACGCACAGGGCGAGCGCAACCTTCAGTTCGCCTTGAAGTACCTCTTCTAACCAATCTGCAAACAGCCCAGGGGCATGCGGCGTAAGCTGCATGCCCATTGCTTTTCACCGAAGTCACCCCGTCGAAGCCTCAAAGCAAGTAGGCGATAATAACCCCTGTGCAACCGTCGAACCTCTCCCCGTCTGAGGAATATAACAAGCGGCTCCAAACACGCGAGCAACGTGTCGCTCACTTCGAACAACTGCACATCCGCTACGGCAACCTGCGCCTGTCGATCGTTGTTGCGACGGTCGTCGCCGCGTGGTTCTCTCTTCATCGCGAAGCCTTCTCGCCATGGTGGCTTCTTCTCAGCCCAGCAATCTTCATCGCCATCGCCATCGTCCACGCAAAAATCCTCCGCGACCGCGCCTGCGCCGAGCGCGCCGTCGACTTCTACCGCAAAGGCCTCGCCCGCATTGAAGACCGCTGGAGGGGAACCGGCGCCCCCACTACGCCGATCGATACTCACACCAGCCTCTACGCGAGCGACCTCGATCTCTTCGGTGAAGCTAGCCTCTTCCAACTTCTGTCCCTAGCACGTACGCGCATGGGCGAAGAAACCCTCGCCGCGTGGCTCCTCGCCCCCGCGCCGATCGCAGAGATTACCCAACGCCACGCAGCCCTCACCGAGCTCCGCCCGTGCCTCGATCTCCGCGAAGACATAGCCATCCTTGGCCCAATCTCCGGAGAAGACCTCAAAGTAGGGATCCACCCCAAAGCTCTCACCCAATGGGCGGAGGCCCCCAATTTGCTAACACGCCCGTGGCTTCGATGGGTTTCACTGCTTCTCGCCATCGCAGCAATCGCCGGAGCCATCATCTGGGCGCAACTCGGCACCAAAACCCCATTCTTCGCCATCGTCATTATCGAAACCATCATTACTGCATCGGTCCGCAATCAGATCGCCGCAGTCTTCAACGATACCGACCGTGCCCTCGCAGATCTGCAACTTCTCTCCTCACTCCTCGCCCGCCTCGAGCGCGAACCCTTCCAATCCTCACGGCTTCAAACCCTCAAAGCCCAAATCACTTCGCACCATCTACCCGGCTCTCAAGCCATTGCACGCCTGCGCAACATCGTCGAATACATTCGTTCCCGCGACAACGTCTTCACACGCCTCCTCGACATTCCTCTGCTCTACTCCGTCCAGGTCGCCTACGCCGCAGAGGCATGGCGCGCCGCCCACGGAGCCGCGGTCCGCTCCTGGCTCAACGCCATCGGCGACGCCGAAGCTCTGCTCTCCCTTTCCGCCTACAGCTACGAGCACCCAGCCGACCCCTTCCCCGAATTCGTCACCAGTGCACCCTGCCTCATCGCGCAACAACTCGGTCACCCACTCATCCCTGCGGCAAAATGTATTCGCAATAACGTAGAGATCTCCGACAAAACCCGCCTCCTTATCATCAGCGGCTCCAACATGTCTGGCAAAAGCACGCTGCTCCGCGCCGTAGGCATCAACACGGTCCTTGCAATGGCAGGAGCTCCCGTTCGCGCAGATAAAATGAAACTCACGCCGTTACAAATCGGCGCAAGCATCCTTATCAATGACTCCCTTCAGGATGGCAGCTCTCGTTTCTATGCCGAGATCACTCGTCTCCAGCACATCTGCGAACTCGCGGAAAAAAATCCTCCCGTCCTCTTTCTCCTCGACGAACTCCTTCAAGGTACGAACTCCAACGACCGCCTCACCGGAGCCGAGGGCGTAGTCTGTGCTCTCCTTGCAGCCGGAGCCGTCGGAATCATTACCACTCACGACTTAGCCCTCACCAACATCGGCAACCAAAGCAACTCCCGCAACGCCCACTTCCAGGACCACATAGAAGATGGAAAAATGAAGTTCGACTACAAGCTCCAGGAAGGCGTCGTCACCAAAAGTAACGGCATCGAACTCATGCGCCTCATCGGCCTCAAAGTCTAATAACGAAAAGCCCTTGCCCCATCCGCAACATCTGAGACAATCGGTGACATGAAAGATGCGGCACGGCGCAATCACGAACCATGGAAGGCCTTTCAGGCCCGCCAACGCAATCAGGACGTCAAGCGCGACGCTGTCCTCCAGACCGCCGCCCATATGTTTCTCGAAGAAGGCTATCGCCGCACCTCCATGAGCGATCTCGCCAAGCGTCTTCAGATCACCAAACCCGCGCTCTACTACTACTTCCGAAACAAAGAAGAGATCCTCGTCGAGTGCTATCACGCGGGCATCGCTCTCATCGAGGAGCTCCTCGACAAAGCCATCGTCAGCCGCGGCACCGGCCTCGAAAAGGTCAGCGCATATATCGAGGCCTACGCGAAATCCGTTGTTCTTCACGAGTTCGGCCGCTGCGTCTCCATGCTCGACGAGAGCGAACTCTCCTCCGAAACTCGCAAGCAAGTTCGCGCCCTCAAACGTCGGATCGACGCATCCATCCGCGCTTACATTGAAGAGGGAATTGCGGACAAATCCATCGCTCCCTGCAACCCGATGCTCGCCTCCTTCGCCATGTCCGGAGCCATCAACTGGATCGGTACCTGGTACAAACCCGCAGGCCCGCTCAGCGGTCAGGAGATCGCCAGCCACTTCACTTGCCTGCTCACCGAAGGCCTTCGTGCTCGCGTCACGACCTCAGCGAAACGCTCTGCCAGTTCATCCAAAGCCGCAAAGAAGCCGCGTTGACTTTCTTACCCACCGTTCAGTATTCTGCAAGCGTTACAGGCCGGGAGAAATCATGTCGCTTAAGGCACGTCATTCGCCGTGCCGCAGATTCGCTGCCCGCAATGGGACTTTAGCCCTTGAGGTACGCTTATCAAGGAGATAATTTTCTCAGCCGTGTCGCACGAAAGATCAACCACGGAACGGAGATCAGACCCATGCGCATACTGACCTACATTCGCCAGGTTCTCGATGCCGAGGAGAGCGTACGCGTCGCCAACAACACCGTCGCACTCGAAAGCAGCAAGCTGGTCATGGACACCATGGACGAGTACGGAGTTGAAGAAGCGCTGCGTCTTCGCGAGAGTGGTGTGGAAGCCGAAATCATCGCCATTGCCGTAGGCCCCGCACGTATGCAGGAAGCTCTACGCACCGCACTTGCCATGGGAGCCGACCGCGCCATTCACGTCGAAACCGACACCCGCCTCGACGCCATCGCACTTAGCAAAATCCTCGCAGAGATCGCGCAAAAAGAGGAAGCCACGCTCATCTTCTCCGGCGGCCAACAAGCCGACTGGGACAGCCACGCCCTTGGCGCCGCCACAGCCGAACGTCTCAACTGGCCGCAAGCCACCTGGACCAGCGCCCTCGAACTCAAAGGCACCACGCTCACCGGCAAACACGACGTCGATGAAGGCAGCGAAACCTTCACCGTGGAACTCCCCGCGGTCATCACCACGCAACAAGGACTCAACGAGCCCCGCTACCCAACCCTTCCCAACATCATGAAGTCCAAGAAAAAAGAGCTACGCAAAGAATCACTCGACCAATTCAACATCACACCTAAAATCAAATTCGCCGGTGCAGAAATTCAGGTAAAAGCACGCCTCAACAAAATCCTCAACGGCAAAGACGCTCTCGCTGCAGCCGCAGAGCTAGTCGCCCTCTTGCGCGACGAGGCCAAGGTGATCGCATGATTCTCATCGTCGTTGAACACGCCAACGGAAAAGTCAGCAAAAGCACCTGGGAGATGGTCACCGTCGCACGCGAGCTTGCTCAACAGCAGGGAAGCGATACTCCGGTCGCCGCGCTCGTTCTCGGCTCAAACGTCGCCGCTATAGCCACAGAGGTCGCCCGCGCGGCGGACCAAGTTCTCGTCGCAGATCTCCCCGCACTGGCCCAGTACGATCCCGAGCTCTGGTCCGCAGCCGTTGCTCAAATCGCCCGCGAAGGCGAAGCCTCTGTCATCCTCATCGGCGGCAGCCGCAGCGGCCGCGAATACAGCCCACGCGTCGCCATCAAGCTCGACGCCCCACTCCTCGAAGACGTCATCAGCCTCAAAGCCATCGGCGGCGCCATAACCGCCCAGCGCTACACCTTCCTCGCACGAGTTACCGAAACCATCGAAGCCACCGGTCCCGTCGCCGTCGTCACCATCAAGCCCGGCATCTTCAATCCCGCCACTCCACGCACAGAATCCGCCGAACAGTTCGACGTCGACCTCGATCTCCCAGCGTCACGCCTCAACATCACCGGCAAAACCGCCGAGCGTAACTCTCGCGTCTCTCTCACGGAAGCCGACATCGTCGTCAGCGGAGGTCGTGGCGTAGGCAGCGCCGAAGGCTTCACTCAATACGTCGAAGCTCTCGCCGACCAGCTAGGAGCCGCAGTCGGAGCCACTCGCGCCATAGTCGACGCCGGCTGGCGCGCCTACTCCGAACAAGTCGGCCAGACCGGAAAAACCGTGCAACCCAAGCTCTACATCGCGGTCGGCATCTCCGGAGCAGTTCAGCATCTCTCCGGTATGAACAAAAGCAAAACCATCGTTGCCATCAACCGCGACGCGGAAGCTCCCATCTTCAAAATCTCCGATTATGGCATCGTAGGCGACGTCCCCCAACTCCTTCCAGCCATCCTCGCCGAACTAAAAAAATAATTACAACAAGGTAAGATCAAACGCGAGCGGTGACGGCCATGCTTCCTCTTCCCCAAAAGATCGCCTTCCTCCTCTTCGCACTCCTCACCCTTGCCTTTGCCTTTGAAGGCTTCTACCGCCTCTATCTCCGCATCCGTCGCGGCACGCCCGACCCCGAATCCCGCTTCAACCATCTCCCTCGTCGCCTGATCTACGCTCTCACCACCACCCTCCTGCAAACCCGCACCTTCAAAAAACGCCCCACGATCGGCCTCCTCCACTCATTCATCTTCTACGGATTCGTCTTGTATGGCCTCGTCAATTTAGTCGATGCGATCGAGGGCTACATCCCCTTCACCATCTCCTCCGCCAACCCCGTCGGCGCCACCTACAACCTCCTCTCCGACATCTTCAGTTTCCTCGTCCTCATCGCAGTCATCGCCCTCATCATCCGCCGGTTCGCTCTCCCGAGCCGTCGGGACTTCCGCTTCAACCCGCGCACTCTCCTTCACCCTGACGTCCAGCACGCCAAAATCCCTCGCGACTCGCTCATCGTCTCTACTTTCATCCTCTTTCACGTAGGCAGCAGAGCCATCGGAGCCGGCGCCAAACTCGCCATCGAGGGGCCCGACGGTGTCCAGCCCTTCGCCACTGCCCTGTCGCATCTCTTCGCTCCTGGCAACGTCGAAGCCTTCCGCGTCTTCGGCTACTGGGGAGCGCTCGGCAGCGTCCTCGCCTTTCTCGCCTATTTCCCCTACACCAAACATATCCACATCTTCATGGCTCCGGTAAAGTACTTCGTCGCCCGAGAGCCCAAGTCAGGAACACTCCCACCCGTCACGCTCGACCTCGAAGCCGAATCGGATTCCGAACCCCAATCCGATTTCAAGATCGGAGCTAACAAACTCGAAGACCTCTCCTGGCCTCGCCTCCTCGACGCCTATGCCTGCATCCAGTGCAACCGCTGTCAGGACGTCTGCCCCGCCACCGCCACCGGCAAATCCCTCTCGCCCGCAGCACTCGAGATCAACAAGCGTATGGAGCTCAACGATCTAGCCGCGCAGCAAAATCCATTCGCCTTCACCCCTGCCCGGTTCGAAAAAGGAACTCCAAGCCCGAACCCACTCCTCAAATTCGCCATCACCCCCGAAGCCGCATGGGCCTGCACTACCTGCGGAGCCTGCATCGAAGTCTGCCCCACGCAAAACGAGCAGATGCTTGACATCATCGACATCCGTCGCGACCAGGTCATGATCGAAGGCGAGTTCCCTCAGCAACTTCAGTCTGCCTTCCGCGGCATGGAGCGCGCACAAAACCCCTGGGGCATCAACCACGAGCAGCGTCTCGCCTGGGCCGACGGCCTCACCGTCACAACCATCGACGAAAACCCCACACCCGACGTCCTCTATTGGGTAGGCTGCGCCGCCAGTTACGATCCGGTCGCGCAAAAAACCGCCCGCGCCTTCGTCGAACTCCTCACTCACGCCGAAGTCAACTTCGCCGTCCTCGGCAAGCGCGAGTGCTGCACCGGAGATTCCGCCCGCCGCGCCGGCAACGAATACCTCTATCGCCAGCTCGCCGACAAGAACGTCGAAACCCTCAACACCATCCGCCCCAAACTCATCGTAGCCAGCTGTCCTCACTGTATGAACTCCCTCGGCCACGAGTACCAACAGATCGGCGGCGACTACAAAGTCCTCCACCACACCGAGTACCTCGAAACCCTCGTCGCCGGCAAAAAGCTCCAGCCCGCGCCCAGCGAAGCCACCATCACCTACCACGACCCCTGCTACCTCGGCCGCCATAACGACGTCTACGACGCCCCGCGCAACCTCCTCAAGGTCCTCTCAAACAACACACCCGAGCTTCCCCGCAACCGCGAAAACTCCTTCTGCTGCGGAGCCGGCGGCGCGCAGTTCTGGAAAGAAGAAGAATCCGGCGACGACCGCATCTCTGACAACCGCTTCCGCGAGGCCCAACAAACCCTCACAACGGCCACAGGAGAAACATCAGAAAAAGTCCTGGCCGTAGGCTGCCCTTTCTGCAAGAGCATGCTCGGCAGCACGCCCACCAAAGCCGAGCGAGAAGACATCGTCATCAAAGACGTAGCCGAACTTCTCCTCGAAGGAGTCCGCCGCGCCAAAGGTCTTACCACCTCAACCATCGACACCAAACCAACCGCACCAGCCGAAACAAAACCCACTGTCACAGCATCCGCTGCGCCACCCACTACCCAAAACTCCGTCATTCTGAACGAAGCCCCAGAGCGAGCCGCAGGCGAGTCGAACGGGGCGCGGTCGAAGGACCCTGAGAGCGCCATTCCAGCCTCAATCGCTGAGAACCTCTCAGGCACAACCACCAACCCTCCGCCATCCGCTCTAGAACGCAAAAAATGGCAGCCGAAATCCACTACACCTGCCGCCGAAAAGACTCTCACACAATCTGAAGCTCAAGAGACTAACCAACCCAAAACACCAAATCCCATCGATACGCAACCACCGGCCACAACCCCCGAACGAAAAAAGTGGCAACCCAAAACGGCCGTCTCGGAACAAACACCAACATCCTCACCTGAAGTCGCTTCAAAACCCGAGCCCCAAGCCTCCGCGCGTAAAAAGTGGCAACCCAAAAAACCAGACTGATCTCAAGCTTCCGAAAACTGCGTCTTCAGGCAGTTCACTCTTGAGCCAAAATAAACTCAATTTTTGAAGGAAGCGACAACCCGCAGGTCAAGAAAAGACCGCAACACGCATACCACCATCTCAACTTTGCTTGGAACGTCAGACGCATCTCCTCCTCTGAATATGCACGCCTTACAGCCGCAAAACTCAACGAATGGAGAAAATACCCGGCCGAAATCGAACTACTTCAGGTGACCGAGTGAAGTTGGTTTCCCTAAAGCCCGGTTTTCAGGGCGCTGCGCGTAGACCGCGAAGGGCGGTCATTTCGGACTTAGCGGTAAGGCGGATTTCGGGAACGTATCGAGCAATTTTGAGAACGGAAGCTGCCTTACCCGCGGATACAATGCTCCGGAATTGTAGGCCGTCAAGACAAAGAAGACCGCAAAGTCATTAGCCGTATTATCCGCCCGGGTTTGTCAACTGAGACTGTCAGATCGAACCGCACGCATTATCGGCAAGTTCGCGACTCAAGCGGCCCTACCGCAACCGTTTTCTTTGCTTTTCAGAAATTGAGATAGATGGGATTGCCGATGACAAGGAGTAAACCATTGGTCGATCGAATATTGACTCTAAACCAATGTCTATGGCCATCGCTTGTATAGTCAAATCCCTTTGTTTCGTCTGGCTCCGCACAAACTGTTTTGTCCATCAATGTAGTCGACTGGCCATCTTCAATCACCTCTGGATACGCACCTTGAAGTGCAATCATTCTGAGATTGAAATGCGCCTTCTGCCCTGCGGCGGCATGGATTGAATCGCCCATTGCCGCAGTATCCGAATCGGTCTTTGCCTCAAATTCCACTGTGCGGTTCTTTGTACCCTCCGCATCAATGAAGACATGGCCGGCCTTGATCCCGTCGAGGAGCGCCCGATCGGAAAGCTCTCGCGCATGAATAACGGTAGTCGGCCGCCCGATTGCCGACCTGCCATCGCGAGCAATATCTGCGTTGTGGTTGTCACTGCCGCCAATCCCGGTCAGCCGGAAACCCTTATTGAGTTCCTCTTCCCACAGAGGAATACCAGAGCCCGGCCCTTCCCCCAGGTCTCCATTAATAACCTCAATCGCATTGATCATCCTGAAGTCTGTATTCGGTGCAGTCCAACCGCATCCCATACAAATCTCCCCCGAAGGCAAGCCAGGATGATTGAGAGAGATCAGCCCATGCAAATCCTGAACCTGCTTTAGCAGGTGATTGATGTCAGGAACATACGAACTGGTCAGGCGAAAATCGATGAACTCGGTTGTTCCAAACACGTTCGCGTGCCCATAAAAAGTCGTAATCTCGCGCGCGGGCAACAGCAACAGATGATCGAAGTAAGGTTGTAACTCCCGCATGGCGTCAAATTGCGAGATTGTGTTGTGGTCGCTAATAGCAATAAAGTCGAGGCCCCGTTGCGCCGCGGTCTCCACCGTCTTATAGAGTGGACAAGGAACCTTCTTGCCCGACTGACTTAGGCACGAGCCATCGCTGTGAGCATCGTGCATATGCAGGTCACCTCGATACCAGGCGGGACCGCCACGCAAAGGAACCTCGCTGAAGGTCGACACCCCAGGCGAATCTCCTGCCCACGCGAAGTAGACCTTCGCCGTGAATTCGGAACGAACTCCCTCTCGAATACTCGGAACACCCAGAACAAGCTTCCACCTTCCACCCCGAACCGGCCCGGGAAGATAGGACGGCGTGGCACCTGTCTCTGAGACCGTAAACGAGGACTTGTTGCCTCCGCTCCATCCCCGAAAGCGTTCGCTATCAAATAATCCAAGATCGATCGTCGTGTGCTTCTCTCGCTCGGTGTACGAAGTTTCGATCGAAACACGAGTTACTCCCTCAGGCACTTCAAAAGGAAGTTCAATATAGCTCTGACGATCGGCAAAAGTAACCGTGCGATGCAACACCAAAGCCGAAGCTTGTTCCGCCCAGGCCAAGGCAGGGTTCAAGAACGCACAACTAGCAACAACCATCGAGGTGATCACAAATCGCAGTAAAGATCCCGCGCGTCGAAGAAGAAATAAAAAAGACTGACGTTTCATGCACAACCTCACATCATCCACCCGCGACCCGAGCCTTCCCCAACGGCAAGAACGGAAACTCATCCGCCGAAGCTGCAAACGCATGCGGCATTCTTAGCAATTTCGGAATCCGAGTCCGACCGCATTTGCCGAAACCGTCACCCCACCGCGGTTCATGTACTTCCACCCGTGCGTGGTCGACGCATTCAGCTTAGCGAAACGCAAGTTAACTGGCGCGTTTTCGTAGAAGAGTCGGCGTTCCCGTCTCTTGCAGCATAACTTTAACAACATCCAGGAATGCCTGCATTGCGGGTGATAACCATCGATCTTTATGCCAGACAACAGACGTTTCGATGCTCATCTTTGCACCTTGCCAGTTAAGGATGGCGAACTGTCTCTTCTTTAGTTCGTTGGCGATGACAATCTCCGGCAGAAGTCCTACCCCCATTCCTGCGGCCACACACTGTTTGATGGCTTCAATGCTGGAGAATTCGGTGATGTTTTGCGGTCTCACCTGTGCTGACGCCAGTTGCATTTCCAGCATCATGCGATAGCCGCATCCGGTCTCAGTCAAAAGCAGGGTTTGGTCCATCAGATCCTTCGGATAGACCTTCTTCGCCTTTAAGAGCGGATGGTCCGGCACACTGAAAAGGTAGATGTCTTCGGTCCGCATGCTCAGCGCGCTGAGTTGCGGGCCCCCAAATCGCCTCGACATACTGATGGCCAGATCCAATTTGCCACTCTCGAGCGCGTCTGCCAGTCTCTCCTGCGAATCGGGGTGGAAGAAAAGATTCACTTTAGGATATTGCTTCCGAAAAAACTTCAAAACTTCGGGCAGCCGATACGTTAAAACGCTTTCGGGTGTACCGATATGCAAGGGTCCAGCGGGCTCTTTACCAAACCTAACGGCGCGATGACCCTGGTCCATTGCAGCAAGCGCTCTCTCAGCATATGGCCGCAAGCGACGACCAGCCTCTGTAAGAACAACACGCTTTCCCAACCGATCAAACAAGGGAGCTCCCAGTTCGGCTTCAAGTGACTTGATCTGCGAGGTCACATTGGACTGCACTGTATTCACGCGTTCCGCCGTTCGTGTGAAGTTCAACTCTTCCGCGAGGGTGCAAAAGGTTTGAAGCTGTCGGACTTCCAAGATGCATCTCCTTTCGAGATCATTCTCATCATAACAATCTATTGGACGAATGTGCAGGGGGAGAGGACACTCAGTCCAAAAGGAGAAATAGCGAAATGAACGCAATACACCCCCCTGTAATTGACGTAAGAACAAGGCAATTTGAGAAGCTATTGAAGTCTTTCATCATCTTTATCGCTGTGATGAGCATCTTCCCGATGTTCGCGATCAGCCAGACGCAAGAGGAGCACTCGCACACGACGTCATCGTCATTGATTCAAAGCCAACAGGGCGCGCTTATCAAAGCTGTCCGAGATGCGACTGCACGCTACCAAAATGTTCGGTCGGCAGAATACGACGGGTATCATCTCGAATTCGGCTGTGTGAGTGGATCTGACTCCGGTGCCATGGGTCTTCACTATGTGAATGACACGTTAGTTGGCGGCGGTATCGTAGACGTCACGCGGCCGCAGATCGTGCTCTACGAGGCACAGCCCAACGGAAACCTCAAACTTACTGGCGCCGACTATCTGGTTCTCGCGGCGGCGTGGGATGCGAAACATCCTGGCACACCGCCGCAGCTTATGGGACAGATTTTTCATTATTTTGAAGCTCCCAACCGCTTCGGTTTGCCGGCCTTTTACACGTTGCACGTCTGGGCGTGGAAAGACAATCCCAATGGGGCCTTCGTGAATTGGCATCCCGATGTATCTTGCCAATCATTCGTTGGACAGACCACACCTTAAGACACTCGAAGGGATATAACCGGAAACCAGTCTCGGAATGGAGAGTACAGAAAATGCCTCTGATTCAAGTGAAGTTGATTGAAAAAGTCTTATCACCGTCTCAGAAAGCCGAGCTCATCACCAAGCTCACCGATTTCATTCTGTCGGTTGAGGGAGAGAACTTCCGTCCAGTCACTTGGCTGACGATTCAAGAAGCTCGCAGTGGTGAACTGCGTAGGCACCCTATGTCAACCGAGGCCGTTCAAGCCGTTCTCGCCAGGAAACGCTAAGCCGCGACGAGGACCGTCTCATTCCGTTGGTGCGATCGTAAAAATAAATGCGGTCGCACCGTTTTCCGTTTTCTCCCCAGTCTTCCTCTTCAACCTCTACGGAGCGTCTTTAAAGACAGGTCTGATCACGACAAGTCATCCTTTCGGCCAGTTCGAGACCGGGAGTGGCCGACCCAACCCTATCCCGCCATCCACCCCGCCACTCTCCGCAACAACTCCTTCGCCTGAGGCAAAAACGGAAACTCATTCGCCGAGGCCGCAAACCCATGGTTCATTCCCTGTGCGAACTCATGCGTCACATCCACCCCCTCAGCCTCCAAGCGCCGAGCGTAAGCCTGCCCCTCATCCCGCAGCACGTCATACTCCGCCGTCACCACAAACGCCCGCGGCAAACCCGCAAGCGACGCCGCCATCAACGGAGCAGCTCGAAAATCTTTAGCCTCGCTTGGATCGTTCAAATAGTGCCCCCAAAGCCACTCCATCCCTTTCCGCGTCAGCCCATAACCCGCCGCCATCTCCACATACGACACCGTCGGCGGATCACAATAGCCCGCCACCGGATAGAGCAGAATCTGCCCCGCCAACCGCCCAGCCTCCCCGCGATCCCTCATCATCAAAGCCGTAACCGTAGCCAACGTCGCTCCGGCGCTATCCCCCGCAACAAACACCCGAGACATATCGCCATCGAACGCTCCGGCATGCGCAAGCACCCACTCCGTCGCGGCAAAACTATCCTCTACCCCGGCCGGAAACTTATGCTCCGGAGCCAGCCGGTAGTCCACCGACACAACGATCACTCCGGCTTCCGCCGCCAGCGCCCTGCAGTAAGGTCCATGCGTATCCAGCGTCCCCATCACAAATCCGCCGCCATGAAAAAACGCCACCACCGGCAACATCCTCTTCGCGCCCGCAGGTCGGTAGATTCGTACGCCAATCTCGCGCCCGTCACTCCCGCCGGCAAGAGGGATGGTGCGTTCCTCAACCTGCACTCCGGCGTACTCCGGCATCGGTACAAACCGCCGCATCATCTCCGCTCGCTCGGCCCGCGCCTCTTCGACCGTCATCTGTTCAAGCGGCGGTAGACCAAAAGCCTTGCCCGCATTCAGAATCGTCTGTACCTTTGCATCGACTGGCATACACGCATCTTAACGCCATTTGCGTTCTTCCATCATGAATCCATCCACCAAATCCCGCCGCGTCACTGTCATGGGCAGCTACGTCGCTGACCTCGCTTTTCGCATCGACCGGCTCCCTACCTGGAGCGAGACCCGCATGGGCGAGTCTTTCCAGCTCGGCCCCGGAGGCAAAGGCTCCAACCAGGCCGTAGCCGCTGCCCGCGCCGGTGCCAGCGTGTCCTTCATTAGCAAACTAGGCCCGGACGCCTTCGGCGAGATCGCCCGGACCCTCTACCGCGAAGAAAAAATCGACACCCAATTCATCTTTTCCACCCCAAACCCTACTGGAGCCGCCGCCATCCTGATCGACGCCGCCAAAGGCGAGAACGCCATCGTGGTTGTCCCCGGTGCCTGCTTCGAACTCACCCCCGCCGAGGTCGATCAGGCCACGGAACTCATCGCCAGTTCAACCGTCTTCGTCACTCAGCTCGAACTCCCACTCCCCACGGTCGAGCACGGACTCCACCTCGCCCATTCCAAAGGGGTCCCGACCATCCTCAACCCAGCACCCGCGGCCTCACTTCCCGAAACCATCTACCCTCTTTGCGACTACCTCACTCCCAACGAGTTCGAAGCAACTGCTCTAACAGGAATCCGAGTTACAGACTTGGCCTCAGCCGAAAAAGCCGCCATCGCCCTTCTCAACCGAGGCGTCGGCAGTGTAATCCTCACCCTCGGCGCCCAGGGTGCTCTTATCAAGACCCCGACCCTCACCCATCACGTCCCGGCCATCGACGCTGGCCCGGTCGTCGAAACCACCGGAGCAGGCGACGCCTTCAACGGAGGACTCGCTACCTCCCTAGCCGAAGGCCGCAACCTCACCGAGGCCACTAGATTCGCATGCGCTGTAGCCGGAGTCTCCGTCACCCGTCCCGGCACGGCCCCCTCTATGCCCCGCCGCTCGGAGGTCGATGCCCTTCTCCGCGGGTCACTCCAAAAATAGTTTTCAAAAAAAAAAGGGGAAATCGTCCGCGTCCCAAAACGTGTGCTTATCACCACGTAACGACCATGAAAATGCGCGAAATTGCCCTGTGGGAATCTGCAAATCCTCAATAAAGACGCCAGGCCCACCACGAATAAAAAAATAAGAACAGCCGCAAGCTTAAAGGGAAAGGGCCTCAACCTTGGATGTCTCCAGCAGCCAGAACCCCGACTTCCTCGAACTAGCTCCGATCTGTAATCAGCTCCAACCGCACCGGGTCGACACCCATCTTCACCATGTGCAGCTCAGCCGCTGCTGCCCACGACAGGTCGATCACCTTCTCTGGGTCCAGAACCCCCCGATCCGTAATCGTCACCACAACCGACCGGTGGTTTCGGAGGTCGGTCACCTTCACCTTACTCCCAAACGGCAGAGTCCGGTGGGCCGCCGTCAACTCGAACATATTGAATCTACGGCCACTTGCGGTCCTGTGGCCTTGCAGCACCGAGCCATACCAGCTCGCCATGCCGCTCTTGATTCGGGTTAAAACAGTTCGCTTGGGTGGCTGGACCGTCGTCACAATCTCCGACGAAGGTACAACGTTCGTCACCATCGCCGAATCGCTCGCATGCGCGGAGACCGGAGTTGCGGTATCCGTCGCAAAGGCTGACAAGACAACTACGGCTGCAATAATTAATGCAGCTTTCATCCCTCCTGCTAGTGTTGCCTTACGTTCGTTTCCGGGTCTCGTTTCCATCCCTTAAGTATAAGAAATTCAAGGGAGATAGTGAACTTTTTTCAAGTAAAAAATGGCCTCCGTTCACCACACCAGAAGCCCTTTGTCAACGGTTTTTAACGTTGCCTGACGGCATCAAAATGCCCAAAAAAAATCAGTCCTCCGTAACTGACCGTATTCAAGCAGTTAATACCTATCTATACAGGTAGACTATTACCCAACCGAATACATTTTTCCTTTTTTTTCTTTCCTGCCGCCGTGCCGTTCGGCCTCGTGTCACGATGAGTCTGGAAAAGGGGAAGTCCAAGACTTCCTGAAAGTGGCCTTTCCACCCGCCAAGCGTCTTATTCTGAGCCAGCCGGCCGGTAGCTGCCACCCGTTCCCCCGACCTGCACTAACGGAGTCTGTACCATGTCTCCCCTCAGCCCTGCCTACTTCGGCTTCGCAGCAATAGCGATAACCCTTTATTGGGTCTGCTATCGCTGGCAGTCGGCGCGAATCGCAATCTTATTGATTGCAAATATCTTTTTCCTCGCTCGGCTCGCGTGGTTTTACCCGGTTCTCCTGCTGACGGCCGCCAGCATCGACTTCCTCGTCGGCTGGGATCTCCAGCGCCTTCCCCGCGAGAAGAAAACCCAACGTCTGGCGCTCGTCTCCGTTAGCGTCATATTAAATGTCGGACTCCTCGCCCTAACCAAACTGATCCCAGTCGTCGTCGGTGAACTCTACCGCTGGGTCTTTCCATTAAGCCTCTCCTTTTACTGTTTCCAATCAATGACTTACACCATTGACCTCTACCGCAACACCCGCCCGGGAACCAAGAGGTACCTCACCCATCTGGCCTCCACCTCTCTCTTCACGGTAGTAGTCGCTGGACCTATCAACAGAGTCTCCGATCTCATCAAGCAATTCGAGCAACCTTTCAATCTCACCCCAACTCAAGGCGGCCGGGCCTTTCTTCTTATCGCATCCGGTCTGGCCAAGAAGCTTCTTATCGCTGACTACCTCTCCAACAACATAGCCAACCGCATCTTCGACACCCCTACCCTCTACAGCGGAGTTGAAGCCCTCATCGGCATTTACGCCTACGCCCTCCAGATCTACTTTGACTTCTCCGGCTACACCGACATCGCCATGGGCCTCTGCCTTCTTCTCGGTCTCACGGTCCCTGACAACTTCAACCGTCCTTACCAATCCCTCAACCTCGCAGATTTCTGGCGTCGCTGGCATATCACCTTCTCCAACTGGCTGCGTGATTATGTCTACTTTTCCCTTCCGAACGCCGCTCGCTGGAAGGGTGCTGGCTACGTCTACCCAATCATTGTCTTTCTCCTTGGAGGCCTCTGGCACGGCATTGGCTGGCCCTTTGTCCTATGGGGTTTGCTCCACGGCGTCGGACTCACCCTTCTCCGTATTTTCCAGACCCTCCGCCAGAAGATCCAAGGGAGACGCCCAGCAACCCAATGGGGGCGATACCTCTCAATCGCCTTCACCTTCCACTTCGTCTGTCTTACCTGGATATTCTTCCGCTCCCCTGATCTCGCCACTGCCGTTGCAATCTTGGGCCGCCTCGGGTCCATGACTTTCACTGTGGCCAACATCACCCTCCCAATGCTCGGCGTGATACTCGCCGGAGTGGCTCTCCACGCCACCCCACCAAAATGGTTCGATAAAACCGTGGAAATCTTCGGTCGCGCCCCATTCCTCCTTCAGGGCGCAGGTCTAGCCACCGCCGTCCTGCTCATCGAATTCTTAGCAGGCCGCGGTTCCACCTCCTTTGTCTATAGCAGCTTCTAGCCATGCCTAAGTTCCCCACTAAGACGATGTTGGCCACAGCGACCTTTGCTGCGATCCTCCTCGCCGTCCACTATGCCGTGAGCGCCACCAAAGGCTTTGACCCAGCCGCCCTCCGTCCCATCACAGCCTTCCCCTCCACCAAGGCTTCGATACTTCCCATAGCTAAAGTCCCGCCACCGCCGGTACCTGCTATCCTCGCAGTTCCCAAACCCAAAATCCGCAACAACGCAGCCGTAGCCGCCAACCCCACTCTCGACTCGCAATTTCTCAACGACGGCAATGGTGTCCTCGACCACTTCTATCAGGCCCTTGCCGATCTCCGCGCTGGTAGATTCCGCAGCACTGTACGAATCGTGCACTACGGCGACTCGCCGACCACCGCCGATCTCATTACAGGCGACACGCGCGAGCTCCTCCAGGAGCGCTTCGGCAACGCCGGCCCCGGCTTCATTCTCATCGCCAAGCCATGGGCCTGGTACGGCCATCGCAATGTGGATGTCTCAGCCACTGGATGGAAGATCGACACAGCCGTCGGTTCCATGCGTGAAGCCAATTACGGCCTGGGAGGAGCCATCTTCACCGGCCCGGTCGGTGCAACTAGTACCATCCATCTCGCCGCGCAGGACTCCACTGCCATCGAGGTCGAATACCTCGCCGAACCTAACGGCGGCAATCTCGAGATCGAAGCTGACGGCACGACCGCGGGCGCGATCAATACGGCCTCCGACATCAAAAAGAACGACGCAGCCACTGTCCTCATTCCTGCAGGAACCAAACAAGTCAAACTCATCGTCACCGGCAGTTCCGTCCAACTCTTTGGAGTCGTCTTCAGTCGCGACGGCCGCGGTCTTACCTACGACAGCATCGGTCTCAACGGAGCCTCTACCACGGTTATGTCCCGAGCCTTCAATCCCGATACCTTCTCCGCCGCCCTCGAGCATCGCAACCCCGATCTCGTGGTCATCAACTATGGCACCAACGAATCCGGCTTCCCCTCTTACGTCGAAAAACAATATGAAGGCGAGCTGATCCGCGCTATCGGCCGCGTCCGCGCTGCACTTCCCGACGCTTCCATCCTCATTATGAGCCCGATGGATCGCGGCGAACGCTCTGGCGACCAGATCACCACTATGCGAGCCATCCCCGAGATCGTCGCCATCCAGCAGCGCGTCGCCCAGCAGACCGGCTGCGGCTTCTTCAACACCTACCAGGCCATGGGAGGCAGCGGAACCATGTCGCGCTGGTACAACCATCATCCCGCTATGGTTGGAGCCGATCTCATCCACCCCTCCCCTCAGGGCGCGCGCATCGTTGCGCAACTCCTCACCGGCCAACTCCTGATAGGCTACGAGAGATACATGCAAACGCATCCGGTTCCCCAGCCGGGCTCAACGCCGGCCATCTCCGATACCTCCACCCAGCCGGATAAGGTCAAGCCGATGGGGGTCCAATAGATGCTGCTCCGCCGTCTCCACCTCGCGCTACCGATCCTCATCCTCACCGCCGGCCTTTCGCTGGCGATCGAACCCGCAGCAGCAACAAAAACCCACAAGATCACCAAGCCTGCAACCAACCCGGACGGATCCGTCAAAAAAGCCCCAGCAGCCAAACCCTACAAGACCAAATCCATCAAAAGCCGAAAGATGAAGTCCTCCAAGTCCACCTCGGCAAAGTCCATAGCACCGAAATCCACCTCGGACTCCTACTCCACAACTCCGCGAACTACAGCAGTCTCACTTCGCACGCCAGTACCCTCCACAAGCCGTGAGGCTCTTCTCGACCGCATCCAGCATTCGCTCTCCACGCCGCGAATTGCCATCGAAAACCCGCGCGCGCTGCGTCCTTTTTTTGAGCAGCTCCACCAGTTAGAGCTCGATCCTAAATCCGAGCTTGTCCGCGTCATCCAGTTCGGCGACTCTCACACTGCTGCCGATCTCTTTACCGGAGCTCTCCGCACGCTTTTCCAACAGAAGTTCGGCGACGGCGGAGCTGGCTTCTCCTACGCCGGCTATCCCTTCGCCGGATATAAGATTCACGGCACCCACCGGGCCCAATCCACTGGCTGGCTCGCTTTAGGCACTCACCTTAAAGACATCGGCGACGGCATGGTCGGTATGGGGGGCGTCAGCCTCTCTACCGACGCAGCAGGGAACTGGGTCTCGCTCGACGCCGACGCCACTTCGCTCCAGGTGCAGTACCTCATCCAACCCAACGGCGGCAACATCGAGATCCGCGACAATGACACTCTCATCGCCACCGTCCCCACTGCGAGCTCCGATACCGCCGCGCCGGACACCGCAGGCCATTTCGACGCCCTCGTAGAACCCGGCCCGCATCACTTTGAAGTCCTCACCGTCAATCAGGCTCCTGTCCGTCTCCTAGGCCTCTCTACTGAGAACGCTGCTGGCATCACCTACGAGGCTGCTGGCATCAACGGCGCGGAAGCCTCGCTCTTCCTCCGCTGGAACGAAGCCCTCCAGCAGACCCTGATGCTCGAAACCAACCCGGCCCTCATTGTTCTTTCCTACGGCACAAACGAAGCGAGCGATCACAACTGGACTGAAGAGGGATACGCTTCCATGTTCCAGCGCATCATCGAGCGCTGCCATCGCCTCGCTCCCAAGGCGGCAATCCTAGTCGTCGGCCCCCCCGACCGTGCTCTCCGCGCTAGTCGTCGCGCCTGGAAGCCTTTCAACGGAGTCGACCGCATAGTCGCCGCTCAGCGTAGCGTCTGCCGTCAGATGAATTGTGCCTACTGGGATCAGCGGTCGCGCATGGGAGGCCTTGGCTCCATGCGCGACTGGGTCTCTATCTCCTGGGCCCAGCCCGATCACACTCACTTCACCGGCGAAGGCTACACCGAGCTTGCCAGTGCTCTCTTCTCTGACATCACCGACCAGTACGACAAGTACGAACCAGCCATCACACGCGCTCAAGGCGAAACGAAATAAATATCACTACGTCAAAAGCAACGCGGTCAGTTACAAATCTTGCGCAAAGCAGGTTAAGATGAGCACCCAGGCAGGCATCCTCAAAGTTATCCACGCAGTTGCTGACATTTCCAACGACCCCGCCCCCGACGAATCCCTCTTCGACTCCGGCACCCTCGACTCTTTCACCCTTCCTGACCTCGTCACCGGACTCGAAAAAGAATTCAACGTCAAAATTCCCGATGCTGACCTGGTCCCTGAGCGCTTCGATACCGTCACCAAGATTGAAGCCTACCTCAACACCCACAAAAGCTGACCTCATCGCATAATTAACAACGGCGTCATTCCGGGCGAGGACGGGCACCTCGCTCGAACCGCCATAACTCTCCGAAAGAGAGCCTCCCCATGCCGTACGTCCGAGCTTTTGGCCACTACGTTCCCTCCCGCATCGTTACCAACGCCGACCTCGAAGCGCGCACGGGCCGCGATGCCTCTACTATCGAAAAATCCTCTGGGATCCTGGAACGCCGTTACGCTGACGAGGGAGTCACAGTAGCGGACCTCGGCCTCACCGCAGCACAAGCCTGCCTTGCCAGCGCCAATCTCGCCCCGCAAGATATAGGCCTCATCCTCTTCTCCTCAGGCTCGTCCGAACGAACCTTTCCCGGCCCAGCCTCCCAACTGGCGGCAAAACTCGGCTTTACGTCGACCCCGGCCATCGACATTCCCATTGCCAGCGCGGGCTCTCTCATTGCTATCGCTTTCGCCGCTGACCTCGCACCCCGTTACGGTAATATCCTCGTCGTTGCCTCCGAGATCATGTCCCGCCGCATCTCGGACGCTGACCCCGACACCGCCATCCTCTTCGGCGATGGGGCGGGAGCCTGCGTCGTTAGCAATCAGTCCGCGCCCAACAGCTTTCGCATCGCCGACACCTCCTTCTTCACTGACGGCAACTACGCCGAAGCCCTCAAACTCGACCATAACGGTGCCATCCAGATGAAAGGCCTCGATGTCATTGTGCAGGCGTCGCGCAAAATTCCTCGCGCCATCGAAGACCTGCTCACCAAAAACAATCTCAAGCCCGCAGACATCCCCCTCTACCTCATGCATCAGGCCAACCTCAACCTCATCCGCAAAGTGGCCGCCGCCCTGCAGATCCCTGAAGACCGCTTCTTCCGCAATATCTCTCACTACGGCAACACCTCCTCTGCCTCCCTCCTCATCGCCGCATCCGAGTGGCGAGCCGCCAACCCCGTTCCATCTGATGCGCCCATCGTCTTTGCCACCTTCGGGGCAGGCTTTAACTGGGGCTCCATCCTAGTGTTTCCCTCCTAGCCGCGTGGCCACGACCAAAAATAAGATCTGCTTCTGTTCTCGCCATAAGACAAACGTTTATCTAAAATGATCGCGTCCGCAGCAGATTCTTCTGCCGCGCTAAAGATCGGCCCGTCAGGAGACCCAATGAAGCCAAAAACCCATAGCCTATTCTTACTTTTCTTCTTCACCTTGGCTTTCTTCCCCGCCCACGCGCAGAGTGATGTCTCGCTTTGGCTGACAAACCCCGATCGCTCAAGCCTCTTCCAGCCTCAGTCGCCTATCCCCCTGACCAAGGCTGCGGCCACGAATCAAATCATCGACATTGACTCCGCGAAAATCTATCAAACCATCGACGGCTTCGGCTTCGCTCTCACCGGCGGCAGCGCGCAACTTATCCAGCACATGGAGCCGGCAGCTCGCGCCGAACTTCTTCAGCAACTCTTCGGCACGGATGGCAATCACATCGGTGTCAGCTATCTTCGCCTCTCTGTCGGAGCCTCAGATATGAATGACCACGTCTTCTCCTACGACGATCTGCCCGAAGGTCAGACCGACACCGCAATGGCGAAGTTCAGCCTCGGTCCCGACCTCGACGATGTCGTTCCCGTTATGAAGCAGATTCTCGCAATCAATCCTCAAATTCAGACCCTCGCCTCGCCCTGGTCCGCTCCTCTGTGGATGAAGACCAGCGGTGTCGCCCGAGGGGGAGTGCTCAAACCCGAATACTTCAACGCCTACGCCACCTACTTTGTGAAATACATCCAGGCAATGAAAGCCGAAGGCGTCACCATCGACACTCTCACCATCCAGAACGAACCTTTGAACGAAAAAAACACGCCCAGCATGTTGATGCTCGAATCCGAGCAGGGCGAATTCATCAAAAACAGCCTCGGGCCGGCCTTCAAAAAAGCCGGTATCAAAACAAAAATCGTTCTCTACGACCACAACCTCGACCACCCACTCTATCCGCTCACCATCCTGAGAGATTCTGCAGCAAACAAATATATCGACGGCACCGGATTTCACCTCTACGGTGGAACCATCGACGCGATGACGCAGGTGCACGACGCCTTTCCGCGAAAAAACCTCTACTTCACCGAGCAGTCCGTCACCGGTCACAACGATAGTGAAACCATTAATCTCAGCAAACCTGTGGCGCGCATCATTATCGGCTCAACCCGAAACTGGAGCCGTAACGTTCTACTCTGGAATCTCGCCGCTGACCCGAACTCGGGACCGCACACCAACGACGGAGGTTGTACCGGCTGTCGCGGAGCAGTAACCATCGATGGCAGTAAGACTACATTTTTGCTCGCCTACTACACCCTCGCCCATGTATCCAAGTTCGTTCGGCCGGGATCAGTTCGCATCGGCTCCAACATTTCGGAATCGCTTCCCAACGTCGCCTTCAAAACCCCCGGCGGTAAGAGGGTCCTCATCGTCTCAAACACCAGTGACTCCGTTCAAAAGTTCGACGTTCGCAGCGGAAACGAAATCTTCACGGCATCGCTGAACGCAGGATCGGTCGGAACCTATATCTGGTAGACACGCGGGAGGGTAGCTCAAAGAAGGCTAAGCAAACACGAGGCACTGCGGTTTGGATAAGGCAAAACTTGAACTGCCCGCCAATTGTCCAGTATGAACATTGCGCCGGAAGACCGCAATATTGTCTGAAACCTGATTCGCCACCAGCAACCACCGCCCGCTCGGGTCAAGGGCCAAATGCCGCGGAACTTTACCTTCGCAAGGTGTTCTGTTTAGTACCGTCAGCTTTCCACCATCCGGCGATATTGCCAAAGTGACAATGATGTCGTCGAACCGATCCGCCGCATAAGCAAACCGAGCCTCGCGATCAATCACAATGTCGTCGCCACCCGTAAGACCCTGGAAATCCGGAGGCCGCATGCCAACCTCCCGCACTGTCTCAAGCGCACCATACGCCGAATCCCATCGCAACACCAGGACGCCGGAAGCCATCTCCGTAACGCAATAAGCAAACTTACCGTTCGGATGAAACTGCAGTGCTCGAGGCCCCGTCCCCGGCAGAGATCGCCAAACCGCCGGCTCATTCTGAATCAGCTCAGCGGTCGCCGAATTCAACCGGTAGATATGGATCGAATCCAAGCCCAAGTCATTGACTAGCAGGAACCTGTTATCCGGCGACACTGTCACGCGATGCGCATGAGGCCCCTTCTGTCGCACAGTATCCGGCCCGTGTCCACTGTACTGCAGGAAGGAGACGGCGGTACTCAATCGTCCATCCTCACCAACCGCAAACGAAGCCGCACTCCCCCCACCATAATTCGCTGCAAATGCCGCCCTCCCTGTGTGGTCAAAGGCGACATGACAGGTTCCTCCACCGCCAGACGCCGTCTCATTAATCTTGCTTAGCCGAGCGTGAGCGCGATCAAGACTATAGGTTGAGACCGCGCCGCTACTCTGACCCTCGTAAGTGTCGAGCTCATTTGCAACCAGTACCGTCTGGTGATTCGGAGCCAACGCCAGAAACGTAGGATTCTTCGCCTCTGCGGCCAAACCAAGTGGCTTCAACTCCCCAGTCGTCCCGTTAAAGGAGTACGCATAGATTCCCTTGCTCGAACCAGCCGTCTGCGTCCCAACCAACAGCAGCTCGCCAGGTGATGCTCCTTGCGCCGATGCAGCACTCCGTCCCAGCGCTGCCAACGCTGTAGAACCAAAAACAAAATCACGCCGTGTAATCCGATTCAATCCCGTCTCCTCCATCAACTCATCCACAATAGCGCGATTTACAGATAAGCTGTTCCCAATAGCGCTCCCAACAATCACCGCGCAAAAGAGAAGACCTAAGGTGACTCGAAGTTCAAACGCATCCCGAAACTCGCCGATAGACGCCCTGCGCGGAAGCCTCATCGTCTCCTGCCAAGCATCTGAGGGCGATCCGTTGGACAATCTTGACACGCTCATTCGCATCGCAACGTCAGTTCTGCTTGGCGGAGCGTGTGGACTTCGCGCTGAAGGGGTGTCTCGTATTGCGGCTTTCCGCAATCTCACGCAACTCCCGATCATTGGGATCATCAAGACATATGACACAAGCGGTGAGGTCTACATCACTCCCGATTTCTGCTCTGCTCAAGCCATCAGCAACGCCTCAGCCGACATAATCGCCCTCGACTGCACTGAACGACGAATCACCGCTGCAGAACCCTGGCCCGAGCTCATCCGTCGCATCCACACCGAGCTGAATCGGCCCGTCCTCGCTGACATTGCAACCCTCGAAGATGCTGTCGCCGCCGAACACGCTGGAGCAGATGCAGTTGCCACTACACTCTATGGTTACACTGCTGAGACTGCAGGCCAGCGAGCAGTCTCCTGGCCTCTCGTCAGGTCCATCCTGACGCAAGTGACAATACCTCTCTTCGTAGAAGGCCATATTAACGACCCAGTTGAAGCAGGCAGAGCCCTGACCCTCGGTGCCCATGCCGTAGTGGTTGGTTCCGCAATTACTCGACCCGAAACAATCACTGCCCGTTTCGCGGAAGCTGCCCGCATTGCGCAAAACAAAGTTTGATTAATCAGATTTGGAATTAGTATAGTCATCTATACAATGACATTTTGTTGAGGTAAGAAAAATGGCACTTGGAGTCGCTGCAGAAGGATCAACTACCACCGTTCAAGCGCCACAGAAGAGCTACACTATCCCGCTGATGCTGATGGTTTCGCTCTACTTCGGCATTGGCTTCATCACTGCCTTGAATGACATTCTGATCCCTCATTTCAAGGATCTCTTCCATCTCAACAACGTCACGGCGCTTCTCGTCCAGTTCTGCTTCTTCGGCGCCTACTTCGTTATGTCGCTGCCTTCCGGTTGGATCGTGGGCAAGATCGGCTACAAACGAGGCATTATTGCCGCGTTATCGGTAATGGGCCTTGGACTTCTCCTCTTCCTGCCCGCTTCGGTGATTATTCTGTATCCTCTCTTCCTCTTCGCACTCTTCGTCGTCGGCAGTGGACTCGCCCTCCTTCAAGTAGCCATTAATCCGTACGTTGGTGCGCTTGGACCGCCGGAGACAGCGGCCTCTCGCCTTAATTTGGCTGGCTTCCTAAATTCCACAGCGACAACGATTGCACCGAAGATTGGAGCAGCCTTTATCTTTATCGCGGCAGGCGCAACCGCCGCGCAGCTTGCCCGATCGGTAAGAATGCCATACCTGATCCTTGCGGCCTGCGCTTTTTCCATGGCCACTCTTGTCGCCTTCGTCCATCTACCCGACGTAATCGAAAGAGGCGAAGTCAATTCCAGTGCCGGTGGGAGCGCCTGGCGCTTCAACCACCTCCGACTCGGCGCCCTCGCAATCTTTTTCTACGTTGGTGCCGAAGTCGCCATCGGCAGTATTCTCATCAATTTTTTGGGACAACCCTCCATGGGAAGCCTCAGCCACAGTACCGCCGCGACCTACGTCTCCCTTTACTGGGGTGGCACAGGAGTAGGCCGTCTCATAGGCTTCTTCGCACTGCAACGGATCAGGGCCCACCGAGCCCTCGCGTTCGTCTCCCTGATCGCTTCTCTGCTGGTGATAACCACTCTCGCAACCCACGGACATGTTGCCATGTGGGCCATCGTCTCATGCGGCCTCTTCAACTCGATTATGTGGCCGTGCATTTTTCCCTTGTCGCTCGAGGGCCTCGGTCGATTCACCAGCCATGGTTCAGGAATTCTTGTCACCATGGTCGTAGGCGGTGCAGTTATACCAGAGATTCAAGGATTCCTCGCGGACAGGTTCGGTTATCAGCCCAGCTTTGCAATTGTTCTACTCTGTTACGTCTACATCCTCTTCTTCGCACTCAGAGGACACCGCAATCTCAATGCAGTTGAGCCACCGAACTCCCTTAATCCGGGAGTCATTCAATAGTTGTGGTCGGGACACGAATCGAAGCCTTGTAACGATCGCCGCGGTAACGCGACCACGCGACCTCAATCGGCGTCTCCTCTGTCGTCATGATCGTGCGGGAGATAGACAGAATGCTGGCTTTTTTCGGAATTGTCAGCAGTTCTGACTCTTCTCGTGTGGCCGGCAACGCCTCGATCACCTCATCAGCCCAGGCAACTCGCACTCCGTAGCTCTCGCGAAGAACAAAGTATAAGGATTGCTTGGCAAAACTGATCTTATCCAGTCCTGGAAACTGCTTCAGGGGAATATTCGATTCCTCCAACGCCATCGGAATTCCATCAGCCAGGCGCAATCGACGCAGCCGCATGACAATCTCTCCCGGTTCAACCTTCAACTTTTCCGCGAGTTCTTCACTTGCGTTAACCACCGTTTGTTCCAGTAGTTTCGAGCTTGGCACCATTCCGAGATGCTTCATATCCTCGGTGAAGCCACGGAGATGCATGATGTTCTTCTCGAGTTTCGGACGAGTCACAAACGTCCCGCGGCCCTTCTGACTGAAGGCAAAGCCGCTCGTCTTAAGACCATGCAGAGCCTGTCGCGCCGTCATCCGGCTTACTTGATATATACGTGCCAGTTCCTCTTCAGAGGCCAGCGAATCTCCGGTCGCTAATTCGCCGGATTGAATCTTCTCCATCAGTGCGCGCTGAATCTGGTAGTACAGCGGAATGAATCCGCTCTTATCTAAAGGACGTAC
>Ga0206958_1026_pt1 | contig 46561 bp, 39 predicted proteins | sample Alteio_BWOrgHeat_33_FD_152968 | JGI IMG/M metagenome (GOLD analysis project Ga0206958, IMG submission 152968) | Enriched cells from forest soil in Barre Woods Harvard Forest LTER site, Petersham, Massachusetts, United States -... | ecosystem: Environmental > Terrestrial > Soil > Temperate forest >... | reverse complement strand
GGGTTACTGCGGCCGCGCCGCGTCACCAGCGAACCAGCATTCAAGTTCACTTTGCCTATGAACATGGCCTTACCTTCTATGCGGCACACGGCGATCTGTTTGCCTATGTCTGTGCTTTTGTAACCGCAATCGCACTCGCCTTGAGCTTTCAACGCAAACTTGCCGTAAACTAAAGACACTTATGCTTAGCGATCTCGAATACACGTACTCCCCGGTCCGCGACAAAGTTCGCGATCTGCGGGAGTATCTTTGACTCGGCCCGACTCCGCCGCGAATTATCCACCATTGAAGAAAAGATCTCCGACCCCACCATCTGGGCCGACGCCTCGCGTTCGCAACCGCTCATGCGTGAACGTAAACGCCTCGAAACTCTACTCGCTGACGACACGGAACTAGCCCGCCGCTCCGATGACATCGAGGCCTACTTCGAGCTCGCACGCGAAGGTGAAAACACAGAACCCGACCTGGCCCGCGAGATTCCTGCCCTGGTCGATTTCGCGGACAAACTCGAATCCAAGACCATGCTCTCCGAAGAGACCGATCCGCTTAACGCTATCGTCGTCGTTCATCCCGGCGCAGGTGGAACCGAGAGCCAAGACTGGGCCGAGATGCTCATGCGCATGTACATTCGCTGGGCCGAGCGCCAGAATTTTAAAGTCGAGATCAACGAAATTCAGGATGGCGACGAAGCCGGCATCAAATCCGCGACCTTCACCATCTCTGGAGATTTCGCCTTCGGACTGCTCAACGGCGAAACCGGCGTGCATCGCCTCGTCCGCATCTCTCCCTTCGACTCCGCCAAGCGCCGCCACACCAGCTTTGCCAGCGTCTTCGTCTCGCCCGAGATCGACGACACTATCGTTATCGACATCAAGCCCGAAGACCTGCGTATCGACACCTACCGCTCCGGCGGTAAAGGCGGTCAGCACGTCAACACGACCGACTCTGCCGTACGCATCACCCATCTCCCGACCGGCATCGTCGCAGGCTGCCAGAATGAGCGGTCGCAGCACAAGAACAAAGAGAAGGCTATGAAGCTCCTCCGCTCCCGCCTGTATGAGTTCGAACTCGAGAAGAAAAAAGCCGTTACAAAAAAGCTCGAAGACTCCAAGCTCGACATCAAGTTCGGCTCGCAGATCCGCAGCTACGTCCTGCAGCCCTACCGGATGGCCAAAGACCTTCGCACTCGCGTCGAAGTAGGCGATGTCGATAAAGTTCTCGATGGCGACCTCGAACCCTTCATCCGCGGCTACCTGCGCATGCGGCGCGAAGGTAACTTCCCAGCCGAGATCACAGACGACGATCTGAACTAGTGCGCTGAGTCTGAAGCTAGCAACAAACACCGCGTCATCCTGAGCGGGTTTGGCGCTTTGCGCCAAACGAAGTCGGAGGACCTGTTTGTTGCCTGTAGTGCCGACACTTTCTCCATCTCGGGCCAATCGGCCCCATTCCAGCGCCGTGCCTCGAGGCCTCCAATCCTCCGAGATTGCTCATAAGAAAGGGCCTGACCCAAACGGGGGATAGGTTCCAAAAACCACCAATGTCATTCTGATCCCGTGGCAATCCATCCGCTATCCAGAGCGGTAGTGCAGAGAAACCCCTCAGGGAAAGGCTCAATATGAATCACGGTGTTGTGTGGCTTTTCGCGATTCCGACTCTTTGTATCTTGGTCATCGCGTTCACGCAGTTTAAAGATGAGATGTTCAAGAAGAAGTTCGTAATCGACCGCCGGCAGCGACGCTCCGAAGGTAACAATCCCGCGCACAATCGTCGCTACAGCGATCGCAGACAGCCCGCTCCTACAGAAGCAACTTCAGAGCAGCAGCAAAGCACTGAGACTTCAGGAAACTCTCAGGTCCTCGAGACTTCTGGCTCGAATCACTAATCCTTTCTCTAAATCCGCGACATAAAATCTAACCTAAAAAGCAGGGGTGACAATCGTCATCCTTGCTCTCTGACAGTCGACACTGTTCTTCTGGCGCGACCTCTGGAATGCTTGATTGCAAGCAACAGACAGGAGCCGCCTTGGTGACCACCCCCGCACAACGACTTGATTACGGCGTAGACGCACCCGCCGTCATGCGCAATCTCTTTCTCTTTGGTGCCCTGTTTTTACTCACTGCTATCTTTGCGCCATCCCCCCTTCATCTTGGTCCTGTTTCTCTCGTCACCCGCTCGTTTTACTGGCCCGCGGGTTTCCTCATCGCGGAAGGCCTTCTCTTTCTCCTCTACGTCAAGGTCGGCAAATTCCGTCATCGCAACTTTATGCTCAGCCAGCATCGCTGGAGTGGCGATGAAAATGTTCTCGACGTAGGCTGCGGTCGCGGTCTCTTGCTTGCGGGCGCGGCCAAACGCATCGTCGCCGTCTCCGGCAAAGGCCACGCCACCGGAATTGATGTCTGGTCGAATGTCGATATGGGCGGAAACTCCGCCGCAGCCACACAACGTAACCTGGACCTCGAAGGTGTCTTATCCATCTGTACCCTCGTCACCCGATCGGCACAGGAAATGCCGTTTCCCGACGCCACTTTTGATGTCATCCTCTCCAATCTTTGTCTCCACAATATCTACGACGAGCCAACTCGCCGCAAAGCGCTTCAGCAGATAGTCCGCGTCCTCAAACCCGGAGGGATCGCCCTCATCTCCGATTACAAGCTCACTGGCGAGTATGCCGACGAATTCCGCAGAGCCGGGCTCGTCGTTGAAAAGAAACGCGGCAGCCTCATCACCACCTTTCCTCCGCTCACCGTTGTCATCGCTCGCAAATCTCTGTAACCCTGCTCCGTTGGCGGCATCCAAATGAAGGTAAGTCAACGGAGAGTGGTGCGAATGAGCGCAACAAAAGCCGACAAGACTAAAATAACGAAAGACGACCAAGCGCCGTTACGCAAGCAACTGACTGCTCTTCTGGAGAGTGGTCAGGCCCACGCCGCCTTCGACGACGCCGTAAAAGATTTTCCCGTCGGTCTGCGCGGTACGGTTCCCGCAAACCTTCCTTACTCAGCATGGCAGCTTCTCGAGCACATCCGCATTGCTCAACGCGACATCCTCGATTTCTCCGCGCCACCAACCGGCGGCTACCATCCCATAAAGTGGCCAGACGCCTACTGGCCCGAGCCCCACCAGCCACCCTCGACTGACGCATGGGATAGCTCAATCGCCGCCATTCGCCGCGATCTGAAACACTTCATCGCCCTCATCGAAAAACCCACTGCGGATCTCTACAAGCCCTTTCGGTGGGGCGACGGCCAAAACCTCCTTCGCGAGGCTCTTCTTCTCGCCGACCATAACTCTCATCACCTCGGCGAGTTCATCGTGCTCCGCCGCCTCCTCGGCTGCTGGCCAAAGTAAACTTCTTTCAGGTCCATCGATGAACGAAACCGAACTTATCCGCTCCATGCTTGGCTCACCGACGAAGGAACATCCGCTCACCATCGCCGTCATTGGCCTCTCCGAAGTTCCATCCAAACCCAGCCACTACGTCTCCGAGTACATGCAGCAGCACGGATACAAGATCTATCCCGTCAACCCTTCCATTCCGGAAGTCCTGGGTGAAAAATCCTATTCAAGCCTCTCCGACCTACCCATCAAGCCCGACATCGTCAACGTATTCCGCCTCCCGAAGTTCATTCCAGCCATCGTCGATGAGATGCTTCAGCTAGGCCTGCCTAGTCTCTGGGTGCAATTGGGAATCGTCAACCAGGAAGCCGCCACGCGAGCTGAAGCCGGAGGCATTCGCGTCGTCATGGACCGCTGCATTATGGTCGAGCATCGCCACCTGACATCCCGGTGACAAACAGCCCTGCGCAACCCATACAATCAAAAATGGAATGAAAATCGTCCGACCCATCTCCGCGCTACTGCTCCTTGCCTGTGTATTCTTCTCTCACTCTCCAGCGAACGGTCAGCTTCAGGCTGTTGGCGATGGCGGCCCTGGGCCGGTAAAAGCCCAACACCTCACCGCCGAACTCGTGTCCTTGGCTCCGGCTATCGCGCCAGGCAGCACTCTCCAGGTCGGTCTGGTTCTCACGCTCGAAGAGCATTGGCATGTCTACTGGATTAACGCAGGTGATTCCGGAGAACCGCCAAAAATCACTTGGACCCTCCCTGAAGGCATCACCGCGGGGGCGATGCAGTTTCCCATCCCCAGCCGCCTCCCTCTCGGTCCTCTCATGGACTTTGGCTACGAAGATGAAGTCGCCTTTCCCGTTCGGCTCACCGCCTCCAGCGCGGTCAAACCCGGTCCCATTCACCTCGATGCCATGGTTAGCTGGCTGGTCTGCCGTGAGGTCTGCATTCCCGGCAAAGCCCGCCTTGGCATCGACCTCACTGTCGATCCCAATGCATCGGCCGCTCCGCCCGTTGGTGCTCTCGGCGAGGCCATCGGCCTCATTCCCAAACCTCTTCCCTCGGACTTGAAATTTACTGTCACCGGAGGCCAGACCGACTTCGTCCTCACCCTGACTACCGGCAAGCGAGAAACCAACGCTGAGTTCTACCCCTTCAACGAGGAACAGATTGCCAACGCCGCGCCTCAGCCAATCGAGTCTCTCTCTGATGGCGTCCGCCTTCGTGTCCGCCGATCCGAAGACCTGAAGAAGCTGCCCGCTACCCTCCATGGCGTCTTCAAACTCTCTGACTCCATCGCCTATGACGTCACTTCGCCGGTTGTCCCCGGCGAAATAGCGCCCTTATCCCAGGGAAATCCTGGGATCTCAACTGGCAGTGTCACCACCCTCACGGCAATCGGCCTGGCCTTCCTCGGCGGCATCATCCTCAATTTAATGCCGTGCGTCTTTCCCGTACTTTTCCTGAAAGGTCTTGCGCTTCTTCAATCCTCAGGCCAGGAACGGAAACATCTTCGCAGTCATGGCCTCGTTTACACCCTCGGGATTCTCGTCTCCTTCTGGGCCATCGTTGCGGCTCTTCTCATTCTCAGAGCAGGAGGCAGCCAGGCAGGATGGGGCTTCCAGCTTCAATCTCCTGTCTTCCTTGTCTTTCTTGCGGCAGCGATCTTCTTCTTTGCCCTCTCCCTCGCAGGTCTCTTCGACATTGGCCTTTCGCTCACCAGCGTCGGAGGTGACCTCGCCAAAAAACAGGGCTACACCGGAAGTTTCTTCACCGGAGTCCTCGCCACCGTCGTTGCCACTCCATGCACCGCACCGCTCATGGGAGCAGCGATCGGCTTTGCTCTGGCGCAACCCGCAATCATCACTTTTGCTGTCTTTACCTCACTCGGACTCGGCCTCGCCGCACCCTACCTTCTTCTCAGCTTCCAGCCCGCCTGGACACGCCTGCTACCGCGCCCCGGCGCGTGGATGGAAGTGTTCAAACAAATTACAGCCGTCATCTTCTTCGCTACGGTTATCTGGCTCACTTACGTCTATGGCTCGCTCTATTCCGGAGGAACCAGCAGCAATCAGGATATCTACAAAATCGCACTCCTCCTCGGCTGCTTCCTGATGCTTGCAGTCGCTGGATGGGTTCTCGGCAAATGGCCAGCGCGTTGGTCGAGCACCATCGCTGCAATTCTCATCGCGGCACTCGGTCTTACAATTCCGCTCTATCAGCCCAAAGACACGAATCTCGCCTGGGCACCCTTTTCACAACAGACTCTCGACCAAGCCCGAGCCGCCGGTCATCCCGTCTTCATCGACTTCACCGCCGCCTGGTGCCTCAGTTGCCAGGTCAATGAACGCCTTGTCCTCAAATCCGCCGATGTCCAGCAACAGTTCAGTAAGAACAACGTCACCCTCCTGCGTGCCGACTGGACGCAGTATGACCCTGCGATCACACAACAGTTAGCCTCGGTCCACCGCAGCGGAGTTCCCACGTACGTCATCTATCCCGCGCCGGTAAACTCCACCCCCGATGTGCTTCCAGAACTCCTCACCAAAGACATTGTCCTCAAAGCCCTGGAGAAGGATACGAAAAAGTGAGCGAGCATTCGGACGAACAACATATTCGCGCCGTCATCGATGCTTGGTGTGAAGCCTCCGCCGCAGCAGATCTCACCGCTCAGTTCAATCTCATGACGCACGACGTCGTCTTTCTCACACCCGGTCGTGCACCAATGCGCCGCGAAGAGTTCGCCGACCAATTTCGTGCTGCAGTCGGAGTTGTCACCATCGAATGCCGTTCCAACGTGCAGGAGATCACCGTAAACGGTGACCTCGCTCTCTGCTGGAACCTCCTCGAAGTATTCCTCACGCCAGTCGAAGGCGGTGAAACTCGCAAGCATGCGGGAAACGTCCTCACCGTCTTCCGCCGAGGCACCGACGGCCAGTGGCGCATCTGGCGCGATGCCAACCTACTCACTCCCGCGTAGCGAATGACCCCCGCAAAATCGTCAACCAGATCGAAACACCGCATGCTAAGTTCTCAACATGCCCCTCACGCGGAATCTTATGCTCGTCGTCGTCCTGGCGCCTTGCGCTCTCTTTGCACAATCTACGCCACCGCAGGCCGCCCGTGACTACATCGAACCCCGCCACGTCGAGCTCACGCAGCAGTTCTCGGACTTCCTCGCCATCCCCAACGTAGCTGCCGACCCCGCTGGCCTTCATCGCAACGCCGAATTCCTGGTCGCCCAGCTTCAGCAACGTGGAGCCGAAGCAAAACTTCTCATGGCGCCGGGACTGCCCGGAACCACCCCACCCGTGGTCTGGGGTGAGATCAAAACTCCCGGCGCCAAACGCACCATCGTCTTCTACGCCCATTACGACGGCCAACCCGTCACGACGTCCGAGTGGGACACAGGAAAGCCCTTCATTCCTATAGTCAAACAAGTCGACGGTGAACCACGCATCTATGCACGCGGAGCAGGAGACGACAAAGCCGCGATCTTCGCCCAACTCACCGCCCTCAGTGCTCTCCAGGTCGCGCACATCCCACTCCAATCAAACATCCGCTTCGTCTGGGAAGGCGAAGAAGAAGCCGGTTCCGCCCATCTCGAACAAATCCTTATGGCCAACCGCAACCTCATCCACGGCGACGTCTGGCTCGTCTGCGATGGTCCCGTCGATCAAACGCGCCACCAGACTCTCATCTTCGGCGCACGCGGCGATGCCCACCTCCAGATCACCGTCTACGGTCCCGACCACGCCCTTCACAGCGGCCACTACGGCAATTGGGCCCCTAACCCCGCACTCATGCTCGTACAACTCCTCGCGGGCATGAAAGACGCCGACGGTCACGTCCTCGTCCCGCACTTCTACGACGGCATCGTCCCCCTCGGCCCCATCGAAAAGAAAGCCCTTGCCGAAGCCCCGGTCAACGACGACCTTCTCCGCAACGAATTCGTCCTCGGCCACACCGACGGTACAGGCAAACATCTCCTCGAACTCCTCAACGAACCTTCCCTCAACATCAACGGCATCTCCTCCGGTCAAACCGGCGCGCACTCCACCAACTCAATTCCACCCACCGCTACCGCCAACCTCGATCTCCGCCTCGTCGTTGGCATTGACCCCAAGACACAGCAACAGCGCGTCATCAATTACATCCGTTCGCAGGGCTACTTCATCACCGAAGTCCCAGCCACCCGCGAGCAGCGCCTCGCTCATCCCAAAGTCGCATACATCCAGGCCGAAGAAGGCGAACCAGCCTCACGCACCCCCATGGACTTGCCCATCGCCTCCGATGTCATTCGCGCCATCGAGAGCGCACGCGGCAAAATCATCCTTCTTCCCACCTTCGGTGGCACCGTCCCTCTCGACGCCATGGAGCGCGCCGCGCAAACCCGCACCATCACCGTTCCCATCGCCAACCACGACGACAACCAGCATGCCGCCAACGAAAACCTCCGCCTGCAAAACCTCTGGGACGGAATCGAAACCATGGCCGCTCTTATCGCCATGCCTTAGTGTGCTGGCCCGGACTCTTTAGGAATGTCATCTCGACCAAAGTCACGCAGCGACGGAGCGGAGAAGCCTGCTGAACAAAGTCGAACGGGCCTCCAAGACTCCCCGCATTTGCTTTCGCTTCTGATGACATCCGCTTGCATCTGTGCGTCCAATCATCGCAAAATATCCTCAGATAGCAGTTGTGGAGGTACCTCATGTCCCACCGCAAACTTCTTTCCATCGCCTTAGCCTTCGCCGCCATCCCAGCCCTGGCCGTTGCCCCCGGCACCTTCGCGCCAGACTTCAAAGGCGTCGACTCCAACGGAGTCCAGCACACCCTTTCGCAATACCGCGGCAAATATGTCGTCCTCGAATGGGCGAACAAAGGCTGTCCCTTCGAGCAGAAGCATTACTTAAGCGGCAACATGGAAGGCCTCCAGAAAGAGTGGACCACCAAGGGAGTCGTCTGGCTCTCCGTCATCTCCTCCGCCCCAGGCGAGCAGGGCTACGTCACCGCCGCGCAGGAGAACGACTACATCAAGTCCATGCACGTTGCATCCACTGCAGTACTTCTTGACCCAGCGGGCACCATAGGTCGCCTCTACGAAGCCAAGACCACACCACACATGTTTGTCATCGATCCCACCGGTAAGCTTATCTACGAGGGAGCGATCGACAACAAACCTACGACCGACCAGGCCGACCTAAAGGGCGCAGACAACTACCTCAACGACGCCCTCAACGCCTCCATGGCAGGCAAACCAGTAGCTGTCCAGAGCACCCGTCCCTATGGCTGCAGCGTCAAATACGCCCACTAGGGTACTGATCGCTTTTTAGCTTGTCATGCGCGCGGCGCACCGGAGGAATCTGCTGCTGCTGTTTTGATTTGCTTCTGGTCCCACCGTCCAAGAAGGTGTCAACCTCAGCGAACGGAGTGGCCGAAAGATCTGCGATTGCATTTCTTCCCTAAGGCTCAATCCCTGCTGATCCGTTTCGTCGCCTGATCCGAGCAATCTCCTCCATCCGCTGCGCCAGTAACTTCTCCCTACCCTCATTCGTAGGCAAGTAATACCGTCGCCCAACCAACGAGGGCGGCAAACACTCCATATCCGCCACGCGGCCCTCCACATCGTGCGCGTACTGATAGTCCCTGCCGTAATCCAGCTCCTTCATCAGTTTTGTCGGAGCGTTTCTCAAATGCAGCGGTACTGGCTCCGCTGCGGTCGCCTCAATATCTGCCTGTACCGCCCCATAGGCTGTATAAACCGCATTCGACTTCGGAGCCAGCGCGAGATAAACCACAGCCTGCGCCAACGCCAACTCACCCTCCGGATGCCCCAGAAAATGCATCGCATCCTTCGCACTCAAACAAAGATTCAATGCCTCTGGAGCCGCCAGCCCAATATCCTCTACCGCCATCCTCACTACGCGCCGAGCAACATACATCGGGTCTTCACCTGCCTCGAGCATTCTGCCTAACCAGTACAGCGAAGCATCTGGATCAGAGTTCCTCACGCTCTTATGCAGCGCCGAGATAATGTCATAGTGCTGTTCGCCTTTCTTGTCATACAGCAGTACCCGCCGCTGCAAAGCCTCCGCAGCCAGCGCCTTCGTAATTAGCTTTTCCCCACGCCCTTCAGCCAACTTCGCTGCGACATCCAATGCATTCAAAGCGTTCCGGGCATCCCCGCTCGAATAAGAAGCGATGGTAGCCAGCGCCTGATCCTCAGCCGCAACACCGGAAGTCCCAAGCCCCCGCTCCGAATCAGTCAGCGCTCGCGTCAGCAACCCGACAATCTGTTGCTCAGTCAACGCAACAAGCGTGTAGACACGACACCTCGACAACAGCGCCGCATTGATCTCGAACGAAGGATTCTCCGTCGTAGCCCCAATCAACCGAATCGTCCCCCGCTCCACATAAGGCAAAAATGCATCCTGCTGCGCCTTATTGAACCTATGAATCTCATCCACAAACAAAATCGTGCGCGACCCAAAGCCAGCCGCTTTCTCTGCCTCCACCATCACAGCCTTGATCTCTTTAATCCCGCTCATCACCGCAGAGAACTCAATAAAACTAGCCTGCGTCCTCTCCGCAACAATCTTCGCCAGCGTAGTCTTCCCCGTCCCCGGCGGTCCCCAGAAGATCATCGAAGTAGCATCGTCCCTCTCAATCGCCACACGCAGAGGCTTACCGGGCCCCAGCAGATGCTCCTGCCCCACAAACTCATCCAGCGTCCGAGGCCGCATCCTCTCAGCCAATGGAGCACTCCGCACTCCGCGCCCCGCAACACTTACCGGCGATGTATCAAACAAACTCATCGTTTATCTCGCGCGCCCCCTCCGACTTACTTTAATCTCGTCATCCTGAGCGAAGCGCAATGCACGGGGTCGAAGGACCTCGAGAGTCTCAATTCAGCAAAACTGCCAGTGACCCTTTTCACCTCAAAAATCCATCATTCCTCTGCCGACGGGCTTCATACAACAACAAACTCCCAGCCACCGCAGCATTCAGACTCTCCACAGGCCCAGGGCAGGGAATGGTCACCTTCGCATCACTCATCTCTAACCATTCCGCGGTCAGCCCCGAACCCTCATTCCCAATCATCACCGCACACGCCCCGTGAAAATCCATCTCTGCCACACTCACTCCATCCACACCAACCGCAGCCAGCAACTTCACACCACGCTTCTTCACATCTATCAACTCAGATGCTGTCACCCCTACCACCGGAACACGAAAAACACTTCCAACACTCGCTCGCAGAGCCTTCTGGTTCCAGGCGCTCACCGTCCCGGGTGTTGTCAACACCCCCGAAGCCCCAAACGCCTCTGCCGACCGCACCAACGCCCCCAGATTCCCTGGATCCTGCAATCCCGCCGCAATCAGAATCAACGCAGCAGTTCCCGCAGATACCATCACATCATCCAACCTAAACACCGGAGGCACCATCAATGCCGCGATACCCTGCGGCGCCAGAGTCTCAACCGCACTCGCAAATACATCCTCAGTAAGCCGCACCACGTCCACTTCACGCGGCACAGCCTTGGGTACTCCACGGCGCTCGCTCACAAACACGGTCTTCAAAATCATGCCACTCCGCAAAGCCTCTTCCAGCAGATGTTCTCCCTCAATCGCAATCAGCCCACCGCTCAGCCGCGACTGCCCGGCGAACGCCGCCCGCAACTGCTTCACTCGCGCATTCGCCCTGCTCGAAACCACCATCTCTGAAGTCGTCATCTCACCAAAATCTTACGCCGTCAATTTGAGGACAGCGCCCTCACCATCTCATACTCAATCATCGCCGGATCGTTTGGATAAGGCTCCGTCCGTCCGGTCATAGAAAACCCAATGCGTTTGTAGAATTCGATTGCCGCATGATTACCGCTGGTCACCATCAGCTGCAGATCCTGCGCTCCGCGGCCTTTCGCCCACGCGGCAATTGCCTCAACCAGCAACCGCCCCACGCCCTCTTTCCGATACTCCGGTGCAACCCACATCGAGACCAGATGCGCCTTCAGAGGATTCACTTCATCGAGAAAACACGCCGCGATCCCCCAATGCGCATCTTGATCGAACGCCAGATAACCGACAGCCCGCCTCCCATCAAGATTCCGCGCCCGAACATTCCACTCTTCATCCGTAAACGCCGACTCCCTGAGATAAGTACTCCCAAACGCGCTCGGCGTATCCTGCAACGCTCGCAATCGAACCGATTTATAAGACAGAGCCATCTGTGGTGTGATCTGATGAAGAGTGGTCACGGAGAGGTTCCTGCGCCTGGAGATGAGATCGACTATATCAACCCTCCATTGAGCCATCGCGTCCAGTGTGCTAAGGTGCGAGATTGCGGCAGTACATCTCCGCACAGGCCGTTCGCGGCCAACAGTCGGCCCAGGAGCAGAATTTTGACGGCAGAAACTCTCCGTATCCATCCCGACGAGCCAGAGCCCGCGCTCATCAACTATGTTGCCGCCAGTCTTAACAACGGCAACGTTGTCGCTCTGCCCACGGACACCTTCTACGGGCTCGCCGTCGATCCGGTCAATCTCCGCGCCGTCGACCGCATCTACGAGCTCAAAACCCGCGCCCGCCACAAGCCACTCTCGCTCCTCATTGCCGAAACTGCCCAGGCCTACGAACTCGCCCGCCAGATCGACTCCGCCTTTGATCGCCTGGCGGAACGCTTCTGGCCTGGCCCTCTCACCATCGTCGTCAAGGCTGGCTCCAAACTTCCCCTCCGAGTTACTGCCAACACCGGCAATCTCGCCCTCCGTGTCCCCGAAGCCGCCATTCCCCGCGCAGTCGTCAAGTGCCTCGGTCTCCCCATCACTGCGACCTCGGCCAATCTCTCCGGCCTGCCTGAGTGCACCTCTGCCAGCGGAGTCCGGGAACAGCTCGGCGACAAGCTGCCCCTCATCATCGATGGCGGCCCGACCGCTCGCAGTATTCCCACCACCATCGTCGATCTCTCCGGTGGTAGTAACTCCTGGATGATTCTCCGCGAAGGCGCAATCCCCACCCACGAGATCGCCCTCACGCTTCAACGCTAGCCCCAATTCTTTGTCACCCCGCACCCGAATGCGTTGAAGGGAAGAAATCTGTTTTTATCTTTTGCATCCCATCGTTCAACCCGTACACTATGCACTTCTGCCTGAACTATGACTGCTACTGCCTCCAATCTGCGAAGCCCACGCAACAACCGTGGTGTCTTCTTCCGTCGCTTGATCGCATGCGTCCTTATCATCCTCACTGCCTGGAGCGTCTGGGTCTATATGGAAATCGCCGACGTCGCCAATCATGATGAGGCCCAGCCCGCGGACGCAATTGCCGTCTTCGGCGCTGCCGAATATTCAGGCCATCCCTCGCCTGTCCTTCACGCCCGTCTCGATCACGCCGTGGAACTCTACCGCAAACAGATCGCTCCACTCGTCATCACTCTCGGCGGCGGCAGCGACAAGGACTCAGGTAATACCGAGGGCGGGGTAGGTCGCGACTATCTCCTCGCCAACGGAATCCCCTTCGGCAGCATCATCGCCGAAACCCACTCTGTCGACACCGAACAGCAGGTCCACCGCCTCGCCGCCATCGCCCACGAAAATCATCTCCATCACATCGTCGTGGTCTCCGACGCAACCCATCTCTTCCGCATCCGCGAGCTGTGCAAAGAAGCAGGACTCGACGTCTACACCTCACCCCGTTCCACCGTCGGCCACATCAGCAACTACGATCTCGGCATGCGTTACTTCCATGAGATTGTCAGCTACACCGCCATGCGTCTCCACGTAAACATCTAGGATGTATCGACATGTAGCTCGAGCTTAAGTTTTGGATCCATCACTGCAAGGCTGGATGCATTGGCTCGAAGGCAAGTCCTACGGCTAAAGGTTCCAGCGAGTGAACACGACCATTCGATAAAACAGAGCCGCCACTGCAGCCGCAAACAAAGTTGAAGTAAAGTTCACCAGATCATTTCCAATCCATCCCTTCCGCTCCACCGTGGCGCCCAGCAAGCTGTCGAAGAACAACCCACACACACCGGCCCCGAACGTAATCGCGGCTTGAATAAAAGACAGCCCCAACCCCCACATCCCGGCAGCCGCAACGATAGCTCCTCCCAAAACACCGGCCGCGGTCCCCATCAGCGTCACGGCTCCATCTGTCCCCGGCTCAATCTGCCGAAATCCCAACAACATTCTGGGCCTCCCGCCGAAAGCCTGGCCAATTTCGGAAGACACTGTATCTGCCGTCGCTTCCACCAGTGCACCCAGGCACATTAGCTTCATCACTGGAATTATCCATAAATGCGCGTAATTGCCTGCGATGTTGGCGGTTCCCCCATTCAGGAGGAGAAATACAAAGTCATCTACGCTCAGAGCGGCCACAGCCAGATTCGCAATTACCTGAGCGGCATTTCTGCCTTTGCGTTTCTCTGCCAATCCAGCCTTCGCTTTAATGCGTCGTCCCGCTCGCGTGGAAAGAAACGTCAGGACAAAAAGTAATAAGAGAGGTAAAAGTCCAGACCGTACAACGCTGTAATCAAGCGAGGAAGTTCCCCTGAGGACGAGCAAGCAAATCATCCCTCCGATCGTCGCTGCTGCCGGTGTAGCTGCGCGTAGCCCAAGCACAATAAGCGCAAAGACGATGCTGATTGTGAGGAACTCGACATTCAGCCGTCTAAAACTGAGGTAGTCCCAGTTCATCCCCCAAAGTGCAGAGAGACTTTCAAGCGCCAGTATTCCCCCTACAACAGCCACAAGCACCCGCGACTGCAGCCGATCTCTCGCCTCAGGAATCGCTTTCCTCCACCCTGTATCTCCCTCGATCCCCTGCATTTCCTCACCCATCGCCCGGCCTCATCCGTCTAATCATTTACAATCAACTTTGAGCATAGCCAACACCAGCAGCATCGCGGGAGCAGTTTTGCATTTAGCAAGAATCGAAGCAGAAGGAAACATTCAGTCGCGGCCGAAAAAGCCGTCTCCTCGTCCTGCAGCCCAGGCACTACGATCCGTATCCGGAGTGGCGCTCTCTGGAAGATCGGCATTCAGGCTCATTTCAGGAGCAGTCGTCCTGGCATCGCTCCTCGGTTGCGGCAACACCTATCGCCCCGTTGTCAGCGCCATCAACCCCGTTGGGCCGGCCGAGCAGCCGCAGAAGTTTGCGGTCGTTATCTCCAGCCCGGGCACTGCGGCAAAACCCGCACCCGGCCTGGTCAACTTCATTGACTTCGCAGGAGACACGACTCTCATCACCACAAACATCGGGGTCAATCCTTACTACCTCATCCTCAATAGCAGCGGCACGACCGGCTTTACGCTCAACAGTGATCACACTCTGACGACCTTTGATATCAGCACCCAGCTTCTTCAAAGCCAGATCCTCCAGACCACGCTTCTTCCTGGCGCCAACCCGGCGAGCATCTTTCCCGCTAGCGCCAGCACATACGTCTCGGATCCGGGTCTGAATGCGGTCTCGCAGTTTACCGGCCAGCCGCTCAATCTGCAGCAGCAGCTTTCCATCAATCCCGCCTTCAGCCCCATCTATGTTGTCGGTGGCCCCAGCGCACCGCGACTCTATGTCATTAGCCCCAGCGTTGGCGGCGGCGCAGGCCAGGTCTCAACCATTGAGACTGCTAGCAACACCATTGACCCCGCCCCCATCCCGGTGGGCCAGGGCCCTGTCTACGGAGTCATGACTGCCGACAACAGGCGAGCCTTCATTTTGAATCAGACGAGCGGCACCGTCAGTGTCATCAACGCACAGACCAACCAGCTCGATACTGTCCCCGTGGGAGCCACGAATCCCATAACCGTGGGCGCCTCGCCCCTCTGGGCTGACTTTGCCCCAACCCGTAACGAACTGGTTGTTGCAAACGCTGGCGACGGTGTCCACCAGGGCTCAGTCAGCATCATCAGTATTCCTCTTTGTTCCGCCGCGGCTTTGCCCATCAATCCCAACTGCGATCCTAATAATCCTGTCGATGCGGTCGGTTTCGGCACCGTGCTGGCTACTGTTCCCGTTGGCATAAACCCTCGCATGGTCGGTGTCCTCCAGGATGGGACTCGCGCCTACGTCGTCAACGGTGGCAACCCAAGCCTTCCCTGTGCCGCCCCCACAGCGGCTCTTCCTCTCGGCAACTGTACAGTTTCGGTGATCAATCTCACCACCAACACCGTAACCGCTACGATTCCTTTGCCAGTCAATCCCGTGACGGGTAGTACGCCCAACATCAACGGGCACCCCAACTACATTGCAGTCACCACTGGCACGCCGACCGGCAAAGTCTATGTCACTTCGCCTGAGGCCAACTTCATGACCATCATCCGTACTGACACCGATACGGTTGACACGACCGTCCCGCTTCAGGGAGCCGGTATTTCCGTCAGAGTCACAGCGCCATAGTCAACAAAATTACGAAGAAAAGGCCATTCGCCGCAGAATGGCCTTTTCTGTTGCTTTCCAAGCCTCGAGGTCATTCGCCGCTGAGTACGATCGGCATCGTCGGAGTCGCCGATCCACCCTCATTCTCAATCGTCACTCCAAATCCCTTAGCCTCAATGCCTTTAGGCATTGGGGGCATGATCACACTGGCATTGCCATGAGCATCTGGCACGAACATGCCAGCAGGAATCGGCCCCATACCCTCGGCTGCCGGGAGCAGCCAAAGCTCATATGTCTTAGCAGGCTGCAGCGGCGCCATATTGCTAACGAGGAAGACCAGCGCCCCTTTGCTCGGAACGTAGGTCGCACGGCCAATCGGAGCTGTCGACGCTTTGTAGGTCGTCAGCGTCACCCGCATCGCCGAACTGTCCTTCATAGTGTCCATTACCTCGCGCGCTGCCTCCAGATCCGCGCTCTGCGAGGTCATATCCGTCTTCATGTGATCCATCTGGCTCGTCTGCGACGCGAGGGTCTCACGCAATGTATCCCGCTCGCGATAGAAGCTCCCTGCGGCCACTGCCAGCCCTGCCGCTACAGCCCAGCCAGCCCAGGAAAACGCCCTGCCGGCGAAGCTGCGCTTCGGTTGGTCGATGTGATCGATGGCAACCACGGTCTCGCTGCTCTCAACCGCACTTACCCCTTTCGGAGGCTCAATCTTGGCCGCCTTCATCCGCTCGGCTGCCTCGGCAAACACCGTCCCACTCCTCACCGGGGCCCCCTGCGGACGAGTCTCCGCCATTGCCCTGTCAGGCGAACCCGGCTTCCTCTCCCGTGCCAACTGCTTGAGGAACCGCTCGCGGGCCATCGTCGGCGGCGAATGCAGATCTACCGTATGGGCAAACACCGCGAGGTCACCCTGAATCTCAGCCAACTCACGTCGTGCCTCCACCGACTTGGCAAGATAAGCCGCAACAGCCGCCCGTTCCTCCTCTGTCAGCAGCTGCATGGCATACAGAGCCAGGTCTTCCGAGTTGATGGGCCTATCGTTCATCGGATCGCTCATGCAGTAAACGCCTTTCTCAGCGTCGTCAGCGCACTGCGTATTCTGGTCTTCACCGTGCCCAGGGGATCACCGGTCATCTCGGCAATCTCCGTGTGCGTCAGCCCGTCGAAAAATGCCATCTCGAGCGTTTTGCGTTGTTCTGTCGGCAGCTTGTGGATGACCGACCTTGCCCTCTCCATCAAACTATTTCTCTCCGCCTCATTCGCTAGGTTGTAGTTCGAGGCCAACGCCATATCGTCCACCTGGTCCGTCGGCTTCTTTCTTCGCAGGGTATCGATCGCCCGGTTTCGCGCGACCACCGCCAGCCACCCGCCCAGGCTGCCTCGCGTCGCTACAAAACTATCCGGGTTCCGCCATATCTGCATAAACACGTCCTGCAAAATGTCCTCAGCCGTAGACGGATCCCGCAGTACCCGCAACGCAACCGAATACACGACCTTCGAGTAACGGTCGAACAGTGCAGCCATCGCACGGTCGTCGCCCCCCTGCACCAGCGCCAGCAGCGCAGCATCATCCTGTGCCGACGTTAGTGAAGAGTTCACGAGTCCCGTCTCTCTATACATAAAAACGCACCTGAATCTAAAGCAGATTGCACAAAACTCAACTCTTTGCGCCCCGAATCTTCAAGGCTCCTACTTGTCAATCAACGAACGTCGTCAAACGATACCACTGTAACTCTACCCGAAAAAAAGACTGGCTCTTTGAGTTGTCATCCTGTAGCGCAGCGGAGGAACCTGCTTTTGCACTTGCCTTGCCTCGCCGTTGCCTTCTGCATTGATTTTGCGTTTTCCAAAAACTCCTCGAAAATCGAACAAGAACCATGGCCTCTCCTAAAGTTCGCCTCGACAAGCTGCTCGTCGACCACGGGCACGCCGCCTCTCGCGAGAGGGCTCAGGCCCTCATTCTGGCTGGCCGCGTCCTGGTCGATGAGCAGCGCATGGACAAACCCGGTACCCCCGTTCTGGCCGATGCCGTGATCCGGCTCCTCGGCTCAGACCTGAAATACGTCTCCCGCGGCGGCCTCAAACTCGAGCACGCCCTCATCCGTTGGCACATCGATCTCACCGGTCGCCATTGCATCGACATCGGCGCCTCTACGGGCGGCTTCACCGACTGCATGCTCCAATCCGGAGCCGTCAGCGTTCTCGCCGTTGACACTGGCTACGGCCAGATCGCCCAGAAGCTCCGCTCCGATCCGCGCGTCACCCTTCGCGAACGCACCAACGCCCGCCTCCTAACCGCCGGCGAACTTCTTTCAAGCGCCCCGCGGCCCAATTTCCTGGCGATGGACGTCTCCTTCATCTCCGCCACTCTCGTTATCCCCCCGGTCCTTGCCTCGCTCAGCACGCCAGATCACCCGTGGCAAGGCGAAGCCATCATCCTCATCAAGCCGCAGTTCGAAGCAGGCCGGGAAAACATCGGCAAGGGAGGAATTGTCCGCGATCCCAAAGCCCGCCAGGCCGCGATTGACCGCGTTCAGGAATGCGTCGCCGAACAACACGGCACCGCCATCGAAGTTATCGACTCACCCATCACAGGCATGGAAGGCAACCACGAATACCTCCTCCACACCCGTTTCGCCTGAATCAATGTCGCAGTGCCTGAACTCCCATCCGCCCCACATCGTACACACCGTAGATAATGTTGGCGCGCCATATATCGTTTTTGAAGGTAAGAATCTGCCTCCGGATATACCGGAAGACATAACCTCCCGGTTTGAAGCTGTGACCCTTCGATTCAAGCTCGAGCTGCGGATCGTTGGGTTGACAGTCCTGCAGTGTTACCACTGCCACCAGGCCGTCAGTGCGCATCATATCTCCGGTTGCATTGCGAGCTGTAATAGGCATCCTAGGACGCGAGACATAGCTGACAGACCTCACACATCCGGCAAAATTCAAATCACGAATCACAGTCGAACGTTCTTCATCAATATCAGCCGTAATGTGGTGAACAAAACCCTTGTATTTCACGGCGAGCACCGCGCCCGTATCGTGCGTCGACGAACTAATCCAAACCGAATCAGTGATGCCCTCTGACGTCCACTGCCACATGCGAAGATGATCTCGTCGGTCGTAGCTGTTCAGGCTCTTCTGCCAGTTCATGTCCTCCGGTTTGCCGTTCAGAAGAAACGTCATCATGGGCTGTTGCGCATAGCCGCTGTTGTTCAGCAGCGCATACAGATTCTTCATCACCGTTCGCTTAGAAACGCTATCGGCACTGTTCCATCCCGCCTCGCGAAACGCGGCCTGGACTTCATATTGCGATCCGACGAACACAATGTTCAGCACATCAGCATCCACATTCTTCGTCGTCGTCACTCGCCATGGCAGCTGCGCGATCAACTGGTCCAATCGATCGGTCTCCTCGCTCCTGGCTGCCGGGGAGTCGTCCACACTGTTGATCGTCACCGGTGGTGAGATCTCCGTCGTCGTTCGTAGTCGCATATCTGTTCCCGCCGGATAATAAATCTCCGGCTCAGGAAAGATCGGAAAAAGTGCCTTGAATCCGATCAACACAGGATCGGAGTAGGGATTCCACGTCGGCAGATGAATCAGCCGGCTGTTGATGCGTCCCTGAAAGGTGTCCGAGCTTCGTATCCCCTGAATCACGCCTTTCTTAACGAACTCGCGGGCATTCTCCACCTCTTCCACGCGGCTCGTCATCGCAACGTTGATACCATCGCGGAGCGTGGCTTCATCGAATTCGAGCTCAAGAGCTGCAGTCTCGTGTCGAATCCCCCATCCAACTTTGCGCCTGCTACGAACAACGCCCTCGACGGGTGATCCCATGGGCAGAACGACTTCGCCGTCATCGCAAATCAGATCCTGCGTAAGCACTGCATGAACCGGATCGCCTGCCTTCGCTGTATAAGTCGAAACCGGAGCTGCGAGACGGATCCATAGCGTCTGCCCGGCCGGTATCTGCTCACACCCAAAGGCGATCCCGCTGCAACACAGGACACACGCGAACACAAACCCGCGGCTGAGGTCGAGCAGGACTCGCATAAAGACGAAGCACCCCCGCATCTCCACGATAACAAACACGCAGAGAGCGCTTCATGACAAAGGTTTTACAAAGGACTCGAAGTTGGTTCCTACCGTTCGTCTCCGAACTCGTAACTTCGTTCACACTCCGATTTCACGAGCCGCCAGCGCCGTGCCTTCGACTCTCGCACGAATCTTGTCGAAAGCAATCTCACGAGCGGTAGATGTGTCATCGGCAAAGGGGGCGAAACCGCAATCATCTGTAGTCCCCAGTTGCGCGACAGGCAGGAGAGAAGCGGCCTCTAGAGTACGTTCGCGTACTTCATCAACCGATTCAACCTTCGGGTTGATCGGATCGATCACTCCCACAAAAACAAGATGGTTCGGCAGAAGCACGTGTCTGACAATTCGCAAAATCCGGTTTCTGTCGGGCTCGCTCGCCATCTGAAGATAAAAACGCCCCACGTTCAATTGAAAGAGATCAGGCAGAAGACCAGCGTAGTCGACATCTGCACTGTGTGTTGAATCCTTATCACCACCAGGACACACATGTACGCCGATAAGCTGTCGTTCCGCTGAACTAAACCGGTCAAGCACTTGGTTGTTCAATTCAATGAAGCTGCGTAATAACCCTCCCGATGGATCGAGTTTCAACGATAGCCTTGCTTCGGTGAAGTCGATCTGTACTATCGCGGCACCCGCATCGAGGGCGCCGCGAATATCTTCTTCGGCTTCCTTGATGAGATCGGTGAGAAACGCCTCGCGCGGATAGCCGGGTATCCCAGAAGACGGATACAGCAGGCTCAACGCCGAAGCAGAGATGACAGCCTGCTTTACAGGAGCTTTGGTATAACTCCGCGCAGCCTTCAAGAAAACATCAGCATGGACGCCATAACGAAATGGTCCATCGGCCAGGCGCGGCAGTTGCCGTTGATGGCCATCGGCAAAAGGAATCACGACTCCATCAGGCTCAAGGTTATCGAGCCCTGAAAGAGGATAGGTCGCAAAGCTGGGCTTTGTCTGCTCACCGTCCGTGATGACAGGTGATCCAGTCTGTTCGAACCGTTTGATCGTATCGCGAAGCGCTCTATCGTAAGCGACATCGAGTTCTTCGCGCTTCATCTCTCCGGCTTGAAATGCCGTCATAGCTTGAATCAGGGAAAGCGGACGAGGAATACTGCCGATCGGTTCGGTTTTCATGCCGGGCAGTGTATCCCGATTCGCCACAGGAATGGCATCGTCCCCAAAGCTGGCCTGCAACTCATCCCTCAGGTGGAGAGGGAAGGGTGTTCTACTTCGCCGCGGACAGGGTCGCCCCACTCAGTTGAGCAATCGCCCCCAGAGTGGTCTGTGCTGCATTCAGGCCCAGCCGAAAATCGTCATCGCTGTAAAACGAATAGACATCGGTAGGCTGGTGGTGTTGTGGATCCCACCCACTCCCCATCTGTGCTCCCCGCTCTACCTCGCGCAGGCTCAGCGATGGGGTCAGATCCATAAACGGTGTCGAATCCGTATTCGTCATATGTGGTCCCACGTTAGCCGGATAGTCCGTAGCGTACTTATCGTCGGCCAGTTGAAACTTATGCGCCATCGCCATCGCAGCATCCGCATACTTCGACGTTACCTGATACTCGATGTTGATATCCGCCTCCGGACGCTGTTCCTTGCTCATCGTCCCATCCTTATGCGGCATCCCATGGTCGAACATCATCATGTCGTGCTGAATCATCCCCAGCCACTTCGGTTCGGGATATTTACCCGATCCGGCGGGCGACTCGACACCCTGCATGTCCTTGCGCTGATCGACATAGGCACGCGCTCCATTCAAGCCCGTCTCCTCGTTGTTCCACAACGCAAATCGAATCGAAACGTCCGTAACCACATCAGGGTTGCTGAAGATGCGCGCCAACTCCATTACCAGCGCCGTACCCGAGCCGTCGTCATTCGCCGCTTCACCCCAGCCGATGCCATCCATATGAGCCCCCAGAATATACATCTGATCCGGATGCTTTGATCCAATCTTCGTGCAATAAACCTCTTCACGCAGACCTGGCGTCGAAGGCTGCGAGTTGAGTTCACGCAGCTTCACATCAGGCTGCTTCATCGGATCATTATTCACCGTGTCGGGAAAAATATTGCCGCGACGCCGTGAGCCGCCCGGCCCTACGGAAGGATCGCCAGCTGGACGCCCCGCACCTCCGGCTGGACGAGGTGTGGGCTGGTAGTCGTAGTGAATCCTCTCGGTGTTGGTACAGCCATAACTCTTCAGCTGCGCCTCGATCCAGTCAATGGCTGCCTTGTTCCGGTCAGTACCTTGTCGCCGGTCGCCAAACTGAGTCAGTCCCTTGATCGTCGCTTTATATCGTTCAAGCTCCAGCCGCCCCACCATCACAGCAATAGGGTCGCTGGCGCTCTTCGCCGTACCAGAAGCTGCGGGCGGGACCTGTTGTGACCACGCAAGAGAAGCACAAAGGCACACGATCAGAGAGCGTTGGCATCGAATGGGCATAGATTTTTTCCTTGATCTCTCAGAAACCTTCATCAACAAGGCCTCTTGCGGACATCCTACCATTCGGGCTTAAGTAGAAATTGCCATCCTGAGGGAGCCTCTCGCAGCTTCATCGCGAGCTGCGCAGTCGAAGGACCCGCCGGTTGCTCGGAGTTCCGATACTTTCTCCATATTTCTGGCTCATTCGGTCCGGCGTTCCTAGCTCTCCATTTCGATACACCCTGATCTGCCTTTACACTAGACAGCAATGCTCCAGGCAGCCATCATCTCCAAGCCTCAAAAACCGGAGGTCGCCGGCATCCTGCGCGATCTCATCGCGTGGCTCGAGGCGCGTAACTACCACTATCTCCTCGATCCCGACAGCGCTGCCTACATCGACGCGCCAAACCCGATCGAGCGCGTCGACCTTCCCAAACACAAGCCCAACCTCGTTATCGTTCTGGGCGGCGACGGCACATTACTCGCTGCGGCAAGAGCCTTCGCCCGCACCACAACGCCGATTCTCAGCGTCAACCTCGGCGCACTCGGATTTCTCACCGAGATCCCCGTTTCGGAACTCTTCAGCACATTGGACGACTGGTGCAATAACTGTGCCGACATCGAAGTCCGTAGCATGATGCGTGCTGCGCACCTTCGCGACGGCAAAATCCTGCGAGAGTGGGACGCGCTCAATGACGTGGTCATTGCCAAAGGCACCATCGCCCGCATGGGTGATTTCTCCGTCGAGATCGACAATCAGCCTGTTGCTACCTTTCGTGCCGACGGTGTTATCGTCTCCACGCCGACAGGTTCAACAGCCTACAATCTTGCGGCGAACGGCCCCATCGTCATGCCAAGCGTCGACGCGCTCCTTGTCACACCAATCTGTCCGCACCTTTTGACGATTCGGCCCATCGTGACGCCCGGTGAAGCCACGGTAAACGTCTACGTCGTCGGGGTCCCCAACGAGATCTACCTTACGGTCGACGGTCAGGAAGCAGTTCCGCTTCAACTGGGCGATCAGGTCCATTGCCAACGTTCCCAAAGCAGCGTCCGCTTGCTTCGCAACAAGCCACACGGTCTCTTTAGCGTCCTCCGCTCCAAGCTCAAATGGGGCGAGCGATAGCGCGATAGGCCTCAGGCAACGTGGGACGACGAGAACCAAAGCCGAAGAACGCGCTCTTCGGGCACCAGGAATGGTTTCCATCAAAAATAAATTATCTGTTTAGAATCAATAAGATGTGGCCAAATATGAATCTTGAAAGAGAGCCAATTTCTACTTGCCGGAAAAGCGCGAAGCAACCACGTTTCGACCACAAAAAATGCTCGAAGCACCACGCGAAAGGCTGGGTCTCATCACTGTGGAAAACGCGGAAAACTCCACCAAAATGAAAACGCAGTTCCCAGCAGCGCAAGAAATATCTCTGAAATTAGCGTCGCAAAGTGACGACCGGCGACCCGACAGGATGGCAAAAAACCTTCCCATGGCTAAGCGCAATCTTTCGTTGAGCCAGTGCCGCCATCTCAGGATCATGCGTAACCATCACAATCGTATGACCTTGCGCATGGAGATTCTGCAGAAGTTCTGCGACGATCTTCTGGTTGGCGGCGTCAAGGTTGCCGGTAGGTTCGTCGGCTAGGAGGATGGGCGGGTCGTTAATCAAGGCGCGAGCGATGCAGACGCGCTGCTGTTCCCCTCCGGAGAGCTCGCTGGGCAGATGGTTGATTCGCGAACCAAGTCCCACCTTTTCGAGGGCAGCTTTTGCTTCGGTTTCATCCGTCATTGAGTGAAAGTATTGAGCGAGCATTACGTTTTCGAGCGCTGAAAGATAAGGAATTAGATGGAATTGCTGAAAGATAAACCCAATCTTGTCGGCGCGGAAGCGATCGAGCTCCGTGGCGCTCATGGAGGATACGTCAACGTTGTCGATTTTCAGCTCGCCCGAAGTGGGGCGGTCGAGACAGCCGATGAGGTTAACGAGCGTGCTCTTGCCCGAGCCTGAGGGCCCTGTGATGGCCACCCACTCGCCTGCAACAATAGAGAAGCTGGCGTCGGCGAGTGCACGCACTACGCTGCCGTGACCGCTATATTCCCGGGTGACGTGATGCAACGCTATAACGGCGCAGGTGGGCCGTGTCCCGGAGTCGATCAGGGACTCGGTCTGTGCGACGGAGGGCGATACGCCCAACGGGCCGGTTTTTACTTCGGCTTGGCTCATTGTTTCCATCTTCTCATTCTCCTTTGAGGAGCGCTGCGGGCTGGAGTCCGCGCAGAACGTGCAAGGGCAGCAGCGCCGCGAGCGTCGCGATTACAAGGTTGATGAGCAATACCATCGGGAGAACGGAGATGTGGGGGAGGGTGGCGGTGTGGAAGTTGCCTTCGCTGATGATCCACGCAGCTGTGGAGCCTACAAGAAAGCCTGCGGCTACTCCTGCCAGGGCGAGGATGAGTGCTTCGAGCAGAAACATCGCCATGAGTTGCATCTGCGAGCCGCCGAGAGCCTTCATGAGCGCGAAGTCGCGGCGGCGTTCGAGCACAGAGGCTGAGAGAGTGGCGAGGACGCTGACGGCAACGGTGAGAGCGATGAGCAGGACGGCTCCATACATGAGTGCGTGGGTGCGGTCGACGATGCGGGATTCGCCTTCGACGAGCTGGCGGACGGGCTGAATCTGAACTTCAGGTAGTTGCTGCTTGAGTTGCGCGATGGTTGCTTCGACTCGGCTGGCTCCGCCGGGCACCTGAAGCTCGATGACGCTGGGGGAGAGGCCTGTCCATGCGGTAAAGGCGGCGAGCGGCACATAGATGCGACTGTCTTCGTCACCTCCGGTGGTGAGGCGACTGGCGTTCTGAAGCGTGATGGGATTGCCCGCATACTTTAGCGTGACAGTTTGAGCATTTCCTACGGCAGTCGCAGCCCGCTGGCCGAAGAGGGCTGCGCCCGGAGCGGCCGGAGCGGGCCATGTGTCGACCTGCCACCACGAGTTAATTTTTTTTGCGGCGGTGAAGTCCGCGCCCGCAACCACGACGGCAGTTCCGGTACTCGTAGTTGCCACGGCATAAGCGAACTCGGCGGCGGAGGCGTCGGGTCCGGCGATTTGTTGGACGTGTGCAAGGGCATCTGGCGGGAGTTCCGTGTGGGCTGGTGCCGTGAGGACGACGTTCGCTCCGAAGCTGCGGAATTCCTTGTGAAGTTTTTGGTCGAGGTCGGCGTAGAGGGTGAGAAGCGCGGTGGCCACGCCTGCGGAGACGGTCATGGCGATGAGAGCGGAGATGCTGCGGGCGCGGCGATGGATGAGCGAGCGGCGAAGGATGCCGGATAGGCTGAGGGTGGCCATCAGGCGTCCTCTCGGAGGATGGCGGACGGATTCATGCGGAGTGCGGCGCGGATCGAGGGGGTGCTTCCGCCGATGGCTACTGCCAGGGCCAGGGCTACGACTACGGGCAGGAGTACCGGGATGAGGATGGCTTCGGGAGATCCGCCGTCACCACGAAAGATGCGGGCTCCAAGCCATGCGGCGAGGCCGGAACCGGCGAGATAGCCGAGAGTTCCGGCGAAGATGGCGAGGAGACCTGTCTCGGAGTAAAAGAGAAGCGCGATGGCGGCTTTGCTGGCTCCGAGGGAGCGCATGAGCCCGATCTCGCCGCGTCGCTCGAGGATGGCTGTGGCCATGGCTGCGCTGACTGCGAACCCTGCAGCTAAGAGGGCAGCTGCGCTAATTAGCCACATGAGGCCGCTGATACGCTTGAGGACATTGCCTTCGGATTGCTCGACTCGGCGTACCTGTTCGGCCTGCGCGCCGGGGATAGCTTCGCGGATCTGGTAGGCGATAGAGTTGGCGTAGGGCGAGCAGTACCAGCGGTCGTGATCCCTTGGGGAAAGGGTGTCGGGGTTTTTGCGGGCGAAAGCATCTTCGGGTTTAGTGCGAGCGGTAAGTTCTACACGGGAAAGCCTGAGATCCAGCTTGCCGTGATCCGAGTAGATTTGACTCTTGAGCGGAAGAACAAGTTTCTCTTCCGTCTGATCACCACTCGAAAGCACTCCAACTACTTGATAACTCAAATCAGACGTTTTGAGGATATTCATTCCAGGCGGCGGGGTATAACTGAATCTGTCCCCAACAGATAAATTCAACTGCTTTGCCAAGCGGCTTCCAACCAAGACCTGGTAGTAGCCGAACTTCTCTAAATAATCTAGCGGTACTTGTCCATGTATCTTCCACCAAGGATGGAGTGCAATTGCTCCTGTCGATAGCTGTCCGAAGGGAACATTGAACCATACAGCAATTGCACTAACCGGAGCAGGAGAGGTGGAACCTACCTGCCTTATCATTCCTCCACTTCCCAAATCAAGTTCAGGGCTGACTCCGGTAATGTTGTTGGCCCAGAAAATCCCTTTGATTTTTTCGAGGTCACTTTCTTTCAGGTAGGAGCCGCTGGAGGCTGGTTTGATGTCGATTCCACCTACTTTGACTTCGAGCTGGTCTGCTTTGGGGTAGATGATGATGTTTGCACCGTAGACGGCCAATTCTTTGTGGATACGATCGCCGATGGTGGTGGCTAGGGCGAGCATCGCGGTGACTGCGGTGGTTCCAAGCAGGATAGCGATTCCGGCCAGGAGCTTGCGGCGACGCTGGCGGAGAAAGCTCTCCATTAAGAGGCGGAAGAACATCAGCGTTCGAAGACCTGGGTGAGAGTACGAAGGTCGTCAGCTTGGATGGTAAGGAGGCCGGCGGTGATGGTGGATTTGAGGGGGATTGGGTTGCAGCCGCCCTTCTGGCCCATTGAGGAGGCGTTGAGAGGTGAGGCGCACATCTTGCAGGTGATGCCCTGGTCGCCGATGTAGAAGCCTACGGGGCCGCAGATCTGGCAGGCGTCGGCTACGGAGACGATGTTGCCGTCGGGCTTTTTGAACAGGAGGAAGCGGACTTCGACGTTGCCGCCTTTGCCGTCGTCGATGTGGACGCCGTAGCGATGGAGCTTGTCGTCGTTGACGTCGGCGAGAGGAACGCTGACCTGCGAGCCGACGAGCGTGACGGACGAAGTGGGGCTGAGAGCTGTGGAGCTTTTGGCGTAGATGAACTCTGCGGTGGAGAGAAAGATGAAGAGGAAGCTGGCGGCGACGACGGCGTTCATCCACATCTTTTCGCGACGTTGGGACCACTCGGCGCGACGGCGGTCGGCTGGTGTGGCGTTAGCGCCGAGGGGCGTTGTGGTGCGACGCTTGAATTCGAGAAGCATCATGAGGCCGGCCAGGGCAAGCATGGTGATGAAGAAGAACAGATCGTTGCGGACGATGGGGCCGATGAGGCGCATCTCGGTGGTGCTGGAGGGAAGGACGCCGTTTTCGCTGAGTTCATGCAAGCCGCTGACGATAAGTTGGAAGGCTACGAAGTAGAGGATGACGGTGGTGATGCGGAAGAAGCGCTGGAGGTTGATTTTTACGCTGCCACGGATGAAGAGGACCCCGAAGACGACGGCAACGGCGATGCCAAGGAGCGTTCCGGTGAAGCTGAGGAGCTCAGTGGAGTTGAGGGTCACAGCGGAAAGGATAAGGACGGTCTCAACGCCTTCGCGGAGGACGAGAAGGAAGACGAAGAAGAATAGGCCAAATTGAGAGACGCCTGCGGGGTGGGTGTACTGGGCGATCTTTTGCTCGATTTCGCCCTTCATGGAGCGGGCAGCTCGGTGCATGAACCAGATCATGCTGATAACGAAGGCGGCGGCGGCGAGCATGACCCAACCTTCGATGATGTCGGAGTTGAAAGGCGTATGGGCCAGGGCTACAGCGACTGCGATGCTCGCAATTACGGCTGATCCGAGGGCCCAGAAGACGGTGCGCTTGAGCTCGGGACGCCCGATTTTACTCAAGTAGGCGAAGACAATGCCTATGATGAGTGCCGCTTCGACGCCTTCGCGAAGAGTAATGATAAATGCTTGCAACATAACGTCTTTCTTTCGCCTGCTGGAGTTCTCGACAAAGCGCAGCCTAGATATGCCCGGACGTGTCTGTTACCGGGAATCTTGCCTTGTTTCCATTATTTAGTGTATTGCGGACTAAATTGGTCGTCAATTTTTAGGACCGAATTGGTCCCCAATCTTTTTCTACGATTTTTGACCTGGAGTTAGCCGAGGACGACAATCGGCTGCACGAGGGTTCCGGCGACGCGGCGGCCGATGGCGAGCAGTTCAGTGGGGGTAGTAAAGATTTTGATGAGTGTGGCCTGCGAGAGATCGGGGAGATTGCATTGCATCCCGTTGCGCAGGCGGCCCGCTAACTGGTCGTCGATCGTTACGCAGGGCATCTCGGGCAGCAGAGTGCGGGGGTGGGGGAGAAGGATTTCCAGTTGGGCGGGAGTCGAGGCTTTGAGATGGTCGATTGTGATGGCGTGGTCGAGAGTAAAGGCTCCGGCGCGAATTCGGCGGAGGGATGAGAGGTGGGCGCCACAGCCGGCGAGCTGGCCGAGTTCGTGGGCTACGGAGCGGACATAGCCTCCGGCGGAGACTGAGATGGTGAAGGCGGCGGTGGCGCCGTCGAGTGACGTGAGCTTGAAGTGGTGGATGGTGATACGAGCGGGTTTAACGGGGACTTCGGCTCCGGCGCGCGCGAGTTTGTGGGCAGGGGTGCCGTTGATTTTTTTTGCGGAGAAGATGGGTGGAACCTGGTCGATTTCTCCCCAGAATTTCTTGCTGAGCGTCTGAAGTGCTTCGAGGGAAAGGGTGAGTGGTTTGAGTTCTGACGCTGGAGTGCCTTCGGCATCGTATGTGTCCGTTGCGAAGCCGAAGCGGATGTTGCCGGTATATTGTTTTTCAGCCTGGTTGAAGAACTGGGCAAGGCGGGTGTATTTGCCGAGCAGCAGCGGAAGGACACCAGTGGCCATCGGATCGAGTGTGCCGAGGTGACCGATCGATTTTTCGCCGGTGGCGCGACGAACGATGGCGACGACGTCGTGCGAGGTGAGTCCGGCGGGTTTATCGAGTACGAGAAGACCGTTCATGCAGCTACTAGTTTAGTAGCTAAAATGAGTTCCCCTGGCGACGTACGAGTGAGAGGAACTCATTGCGAGTCTGGAGCTGCGTCTTGAAGACTCCCAACATTGCAGAGGTGACCGTGTGCGAGTGTTGTTTTTCGACACCACGCATCATCATGCAGAGGTGCTGGGCCTCAAGGATGACAGCTACGCCTTGCGGATTAATGGCATCGGTGATGGCTTCGCCGATCTGTGTCGTGAGGCGCTCCTGGACTTGAAGACGGCGCGCGAAGACGTCGACCAGGCGCGGAATCTTGCTGAGACCGATGACTTTTCCGTTGGGAACGTAAGCGATGTGGGCCTTCCCGAAGAAGGGAAGCAGATGATGCTCGCACATGGAAAAGAATTCGATGTCCTTGACGATGACCATCTCATCGTAGTCCACATCGAAGAGTGCTTTGTGAAGGACGTCGGCGACGTTCATGGTGTAGCCGCGTGTAAGGAATTTCAGTGACTTCTCCATGCGCTCGGGAGTCTTGAGAAGTCCGTCGCGGTTGGGATCCTCGCCGATGCGAATGAGGAGCTCGCGATAGAGATCCTGTGTGGAGAAGCTGTCGAGTGAAGTTTCGATGGCCTGCGTAGCTGGCATAGGGTGCCTTTCTAAATTGTGCCTGGTGCACGCATCCCAAAAGGAGCGCGATCGCCGGCAAAGTCGAACGAGTTGTTGCTGGTCTCTTCGATGTGGACCTGTTCGAGATGAGCTGCCGGAAAGCTCTGGAAGATACGATAGATCTCGATACTCAGATTTTCGGTTGTGGATACCTTGTCGGCGAAGGATTCCAGGGTATTCAGGTTCGTGTGGTCAAAGCGGGAGAGCAGATTTTTCTGCGCAAAAGAATCGAGATCGGCGAGATTGCAGACCATACCGGTTTCGGGATTGATAGGGCCGCTGAACGTGACCTGCACAGTGTAGTTGTGGCCGTGTCCGTGAGGGTTGTTGCACTTGCCGAAGAGCTCGCGATTCTTTGCTTTGTTGAACACATCGGTATGGAGGCGATGCGAGGCGCTGAAGTGATAGCGGCGGTTGAGATAGGCCTTCATGGCTCACCATAGTAGTCGGCGAAGAGGTCGGGCATCTCGTAGACGCGGACGCGGTGGAGTTTTGCGTTGGGGATCTTGTTATCGAGGCGATTCCAGATGGCGACAGCGATGTTTTCGGTTGTCGGGATTTCAGAGATGAATTCAGGGACTTCGAGGTTGAGATGACGATGGTCGTAGACGCTGACGACTTCGCGCTCGAGGATGTCTTTAAGTTCTTTGAGATCGACGACGAAGCCGGAGATGGGATCGACTTCACCGGCTACGGTGACCTCGAGAGTGTAGTTATGACCGTGGCCATTGCGGTTAGCGCACCTGCCGAAGACTCGCTGGTTTTCCTCGGGTGACCATTGTGGGTTCCAATAGAAGTGGGCTGAGGAGAATTCCGCTTTGCGGGTAAGAAAGATCATTCGGTCCTGTTAGTTAGATGGTTGGGCGGTAGTTTTGGTTACAAGGGCCGATTTGTATTGTAATTCCGGCCCTTCCATGTGACCTTTTTGCGGATGCGATGATCGACGACGCTTCGGATTAGGAGGTAAGCAAAGAGAGGGACGCCCAAGATCGAGATTGCCACGTCGAGCGCAGGAAAGTTGGATCGAGCTACGCGAGCGTAGAAGCGCCAGAGGGTGCGCACCCAGATGAGGAGAAGCGCAGTGCGCTGCCAGGGAACAAGCCAGGTGATTTCAAACGCAAGGATAGGCAGTCCGAAGAAGAGAAGCAGGTCGAGGATGCGCCATAGGGCGAGCGCGATGGGTTTGGGGAAGAGAAGTGAGAGGTTCTTTGTCCAGCCCTCGATCATCTCGGAAGTGGTTCGGTACATGCGTGTCGCGAGCGCATCGGGGGCGTAGCGGAAACGGATGGTGCGGCCGCTGCGTTTGACGTTGGCGGCAAGGGCGACATCTTCAAGTATCTCGGGGCCGATTGCACGATGGCCTCCAACGGCGAAGTAGGTGTCCTGTTCAATGAGGAGAAACTGGCCATTGGCTGCGGCGAGGCTGCGGACCGGGTCGTTGACTTCTTTTGAGGGATACACCGAGGCCAGTTCGGAGAAGACGAGCGCCATGACTGCGTGCTGCCAGAATCCAGTGACAATCTGTCGGGGCGAGTAAGAGAGCAGAACAGCTTTGTGCCGGTCGACTTCGCGGAGTGCGCGGGTGAGGTCGTTGGCCTCGTGGATTGTGTCGGCATCGGTGAAAAGGAGATAGCGGCCTCGGGCTGCCTGCGCGCCAGTCCAGCATGCGTTGCTTTTACCGGTGAAGCCTCCGCGGGCGGTGAGGTCGAGCGCGGGAGCATCGAGCAGAGTTACTCCGCCATGGGTCGCGGCGGCTTCGGCGGCAATGGTGCGCGTGTTGTCGCTTGAATCGTCGTTGATGAGAATGATTTCCCACTGGGGACCGAGGGCGAAGCCGGGTTCGGATTGGGTAAGAAGAGAGGCGAGGCAGGCGGGTAAAGTACGCTCTTCGTTGCGGGCAGGGATGATGATGGAGAGTTCGAGAGGCGGTTGGTCGATATTCTGGCCCTGCGCGAGGTCGGTGTCGGTCACGAGTTCGTATTATAGGAAGTGGAGCGTACTGTGGGTCGACTGTGGGCAGGTTTGGTATTGGGAACGTTGCTGGTGGCGGGGTGCGACCGGGGTGAACATCCTGGGAACATCGGCAAGCCGGCACCGCAATTTGTGATTGGGGATGGAACGAGGACGGTTGATCTAAGCAGGTTGCGCGGCAAGGTGGTCTTGCTGAACCTTTGGGCGAGCTATTGTGCTCCGTGTATTGAGGAACTACCGAGTTTACTGGCGTTGCAGCGGCAGATGCCCGACCTGGTGATTATCGCGGTAAGTATCGATCAGGACCCGGATGTGTACCATCGGTTCCTTGAAAAGAATCATGTCAATCTGGTGACAGTGCGTGATGAGGATCAACGAGTGAATGCCTTATATGGCACGGCCCAGATTCCAGAGACCTATATCATCGACCGGCACGGGGTTTTGCGACGAAAGTTTGTGAGCGCACAGGACTGGACGAGTCCGGAGATTACCGGCTATCTGTCACGGCTGTAGACTTCGGAGTGTTTCGAGCAGGCCACTGGTATTATCAGAGTTATGACGCAACTCGATGTTCTTTACCGTTATAGCGCTCCGCCGACCGAATCTGCCGTGTTGGCGATGGCGAAGGTGCGTGAGGTTTACGGGGTTCGCCGCATGGAAGTAGATGAAGCGAAGAAGACGGTGCGGGTGGAGTATGATGCAAGCCGGTTGACTGAACCGGTGATTCATCAACTTTTGCGTCGCGCAGGTTTGGATATCGCGGAGAAGATGCCGATGTTCGTGGCGCCGCCCCCATCGGAACCGGTTGCAGCAACGTAGTTGCTGTTGGGCGGATTGTTCGTTAAGGTTGTTGTCGGTGTTTTATGTTTATGCGCCCGTAGCTCAGCTGGATAGAGCATTTGGCTTCGAACCAAAGGGTCGGGAGTTCGAATCTCTCCGGGCGCACCATTCCTCAGTTTTTGCTCTTTTGAAGATCATGTCGAGCGGCTTTCTATAGAAAGAAAGCGGCTCTTGGTCCTTGCTTGGGACACGAGCGTACAAAGCTGCTGAATTCATGGCATCTTCGGTACGGCGCAGAATATCATTCTGTGCTGCCGGTCGAATTGGATTACTCGAAACGGCCTCTACCCGCAAGCGGAGTCAGGTGAACAAAAACCCACCGCTCGATTCGGGACGAAAATCGACACGTAAATCGTCCGAAAACACAGCAACAGCGGATAGACTCGGACTAGACCAGCAGCCCACCCATGTCGAGGACAAAATGACGGCCATTCCCCGAGTGCGACGATCTCGAGGATTGCTACCGCCACTACCTCCTCCGAAAGCCGCTCATAGAATACTGTCGATAGGTTTGGCTTAGAACCTTAGACACAATACTAGGGCGTCAAAAATACGCCATATAAATTCCATTGTCCCCAATATAGACCAGGAAGCGTAGACGATAGTTTGTAGGGAGCATTAAACCCGATGAGTACGGGGTCTCCAGGGATCACATGGCCTTCCTCGTCCGAGCTCGCACCAATATTGTCAGCGTAGTAATTCACCGGGAAACTTGGCACGTTCGCCGAAAGGGGGGGTGTCCAATGAAGCCCGTCTATTGACCTCGCAATTTGGATATTTACAGTCTGACTATTCAAAGTAGAAGTGACTGTGTACATCACAAATTGATTCGCCTTTGTATCTAGCTTCACATCAACGTCCGAAGCCTCAGCATCGGTTTCAGCAGACGTACTAGGCTCCCAAGTAACCGGGTCTACAGAATCGAGCATGTAATTGTGATACCCCCAGTTGGTCAAGTCTGCGGTTGTATCGGTGTACCACATCCGCAACCTTCCATTGAACGCAACAACTGTGGGTTGGCCGGCTCCGTAAGAATTGGGAATATCACTCAACGGCCGGATAATCATTTTTGGATTGCTTGGCGACAGTTCCCAAGTACCTTGATCTGTATAGGTCAAGTAAGTTCCATCGATGGTTGAAGATCGGGCTACTTGGATATTAGTAAGTGTGTTCCCGTTGGGAGATATATAGGCACTACTATAAAATAAATAGTATTGGCCTTGATAGTAAACAATGGCCGGATCGCATGCGGATAGATCTCGAGTGCGGCTAGCCGAAGCCGAGGCTGTGAGTTTTCTTATAGGTGTCGACCAATGGACTCCATCGGTCGAGTGGGTGTAACTAATTGCGTCCCATCCCATTCCAGTATCTGGTCCGCTATTGCCTGTGGAACAAAAAAACGTGTGATACTCACCGTTGATTTTCGTAATCGATGGTGCGTAGGCATAGCTTTCGCTCGACGGGCTTTGGTTACTAGCCCAACAGTTTCCCTCGATCGTGCAATCTACGATCTTGAATGCCCCTACCAGACAAGTACCGTCATACGTCAAAACTTGTGGGAATGAAGGATATACCGTGAAGCCTTGTGTGTCAGGAGTACCACCGCCTGCGAGATATGCTTGCCTACTTGAATAACCGCAAGCGTGGCCAGCACCATTGGAATTGTAAATAGTGCCATCTGAGGTCATGAAGAAGCCCTGAGGAAAGACGCTCGGACGAACCGAAACATTGCAAGCGCCCAGGCACAGCAAAACAAGGACTTGGATACCAGCATTAACCAATGACCTAGGGCAAAGTTTGAAAGACTGTTTGTGAAGGCTTGCCAAAGGCGATCCACCAGAGCTGAAGAACCCGTGCATAGCCAATAAAAACAGCGCCCTGCGGGTTCTGTCAAACATTGTGTTTTAAGACTTTGCTCTTGCAAAAGCACGTCTTGGGGTCGATGAGGTCGCTAGGTCCGATCTAGTCGTGGCGGCTTTTCTTCCTGCGTAGTTGCCGAAAATCTCACTTGATCGAAGCCGCTTCGAGAACGGCGGACCATGCCCGTCTGGTTGAGTCGGCCTTCGGTGCCGGAACACGCGCTGCGCTATCTCAGTACCTACACCCAACCCGTCGCCATCTCCAACCACAGACTCGTTGCCCTCGCCAACGGCAACGTCACCGTCAGACAGATCTCCCGAACGTTTTCGCGGCTTTACACGATGAGGTGTCGTAAGACTGAAGCTGTGCGCCATCGCATGGTATGTCATTTCGTATCCACGTTCTGAAATCGTTGTCCAGGGCGCACCATTCCTCAGTTTTTGCTCTGTTCGCGTCGCAGCGCGATTGATGTGCCGGAGGCCCCAAGTTTCTCCGGCACACAAAAAAATGATTTGTCTACGACCGGAGGAACTAACAGGTCGGCGTTAATCTGGTCCGCATGCGTGGTCGGCATGCCATGCGGTAGTCCAGGGTATGACTTAAGCGTGCCATGCTTGAGGAGTTTGACCGACCTGGCTCCCGTCGTCAGGAACGGGCATATCTGATCGTCCTCGCCGTGCATAACGAGAACGGGGATGTCGATCATCTTGAGATCGTCGTAAAACTCGGTTTCGGAGAGGACCTTGATGAACTGGTAGTGGGCTGTGATGCTTCCCATCATTCCCTGACGCCACCAATTCGGTCGAGTGCCAATGTGAATGGAGTTGTGGAGGTCAAGGGTCTCAACGAGTTCGGCGACATCAGCGGCGTAGGTATCCATGTCATGCCCAAGGAATGTCTGCGTTGAGCGCCCGTGCCCGCGCCGGTCGTGAGCAATCACACGATAGCCCTTTTCCAAAAAGAACATCATCTGGGCATCCCAGTCGTCGGCCGTGAGCGGCCAGCCATGGTGGAAGAAGAGCGGTTGCCCCATACCCCAATCCTTGTAGAAGATCTGGGTGCCGTCTTTAACAGTAATCGTATCCATGTGCGGTTCTCCCTTCAGTTGGTGGAACAATAATGTCTCCCACACCAGATCGTCCGCCGCAACGGGGCGATAGCAGCGTGGATATCACCGCTTCCGCGGCGGCTCCCTTGAGATTGGCTTTGGCCTTCGGAAACTAAGTCGCTGTGGGAATAGCTGGGCATCGAATCGCGATTTTGGAAAACTTAGGGAACCTCATAGGGGATTCGTTCGACATAGGGATATTGATTTCATCATGGACAGGCGATCACAAGGCGAGTGCATCGGCGAATAAGGCATTAATCGAGAATTCCAGGAACGCTGAATTGCCTAAAGGATTGAAGGGCATTTGAACTGATCCAACGGCCCATGAACAATTCCCGGACTTTGCGTGCGTGCCGCGGTCTCAGAGACAGGCAGCGATTGAATTCCTTCTGCTGACTTGATACGCCATGGTCAATGGGAGCACTATCCATGCGTGTTACTTCGAAAGCATCTCCGGCATCCTTCTCAGAAGCCCCAATCCGGTGGTACGAAGCACAAACGTACCAAGGCTCGCGAGATGCTTGTCTTCGCAGTTTGTTCCTTCGTTCCAGGACTTGCCTTCGTGTCGAAGTCCTGCGCGCAGGTGATCGAACCACCGCAGGCGCGCGTCTCGACCGCTACGGAACTGCAAAATGCACTCAACGCAGCTGATTCCAGCAAGTTTCGCTGCATTCGTCCCTACGTTATCTGGGTAGAGAACGACGCGGCGATCGATATGGATGGCTTTATTGTGACGAACAGCGCAAACAATTTCCTGCTAAGTATTCCCGGTTGCGTCACATTGGCCAGTGGGCGCAGTGCGACCGTAGATGGGGGTCTGCTTTTTCAGAACTCCACATCAGCATTTCAGCAGTTCATGCTGTCCCTGGGCACCGGTGCGCGGGTTACCGGGCTGCGTCTTCGCGGGCCATCGTCGAGTTCCAATAGCATGCCGGTCGCTAATGGCGCGATCGTCATTACTAGTGTTCCCAGTGCAACCGTAGACAATAACGAGATCTTCAACTGGCCTCTCTCCGCCGTCAATGTCTCGCAAACAACGAACAATCAGTCGGCGGCCCAGCAGATCAACGTCAGCGGCAATTTCATCCATGACAATGTTATGTGCGGTCTTGGCTACGGAGTTGTTGTCGGCAAGTCCGGCTATGCCTACATCAGCCGCAATCTCTTCGATGATAATCGTCACGCCGTTTCCGATGACGGCTGTGTCAGTGGTGGCAATGGATGCTCGGGCGACACAGGCTATATCGCAGAGCTCAACTTCGTGCTTGCCGAAGGTGCGAAGTGCCCATCTTCATTTGGCCTGTGGAATGACCTGGGCGTCTTCGAATATTACAATCAGCACTTCGACGTGCATGGTCTTGGCTCGGGTTGCGGCAGTGAGTCACACTGCGGCGGAGCGGCCGGTCAATTCTTCGATATTCACAACAACGCCATCCGCGGCGACCAGACTTACGACAATTTTCTGTGGTGGGGTAAGACTCGCCCCGCGTTCCAATTGCGTGGAACGCCCACTGAGTCCGCAAATTTCCACGACAACGCCCTGGCGCACGACAACCAGGGTGATGCCATCTCCACGCCGGCGGGCTGGCCGAGCGATCTGCATGTCTCGAATATCCAGTACAACGTCGACACTTCCTATCAGCTTGCGGTCGGAGACTTCGACGGCGATGGCTGCACCGACGTATTTCAAGCGACCGGAGCGGTATGGGTCTACTCTCCCTGCGGGCGGCGGGAATGGCGCTACCTCAACGACTCCAGCATCAAGCTTTCCGGCCTGGCTTTCGGTGACTTCAACGGAGACGGCAAAACCGATGTGTTCTCTCAGGAAGGCAGCCAGTGGCTGGTTTCGTACAGTGGAACCGGCCCATGGACGCCCCTGCCCGCCGGTTCCAACATCCCCATGAGCAGCTATGGTTTTGCTGACTTCGATGGTGACGGCAAAACAGACATCATGAAAGCCAACGGCACAGAGTGGTCCTTCTCAAGCGGAGGTGCAACCCAGTGGCAGCACCTGAACTTTTCCAAACTGGCCGTGAAGGACCTCCGCTTCGGCCACTTCAACTTCAAGGATCTTAAAAAGGCCGATATCTTTGCGATCGTCGACGGTCAATGGTCCGTTTCCTTCGGCGGAACCTCCAAATGGCAACGCCTGAACGACACTATATGGGACAACATCAATGATCTCGTCTTTGGCGATTTCAACGGTGATGGAGTCACGGATATTGCTACCGACTTTGGCAAGACAGCGCAGCAGATGCAGCAGATTCTCAACCACCCATACAGTCCACCTCCACCGCAACCCATTGTTTGGTATGTTTCCTGGTCCGGTCGCGATCCGTGGCAGGTTCTAAATACGTGGACCCCGGCAAGGGGACAGATCGTTCAGCCTCTGGCTAATATGTTGATCGGCTGCTTCGACGGCAATCATGCCACAGACATTCTTGACCAGATGAAGTCGATGGATGATTCCCTGATCTACTTCTACTTGTCCGGCGCGGGCAAAACGCCTCCGGTCAAGCGCTCCGCGTATACCGTGCAATAGTTACACCGTTGAAACGACACAAACAAAGCCCTCGGTCGGAAGGCAGCCTGCGAGAAGGCGCCATCGACAAGGCCGGTACCGCGTGCATTTCACTGCATCAAGGTTGCTCTGAGTGCCGAATTCAGATACCTTTAAAGGGTTGCATCCCTTGCAATGTGCGCCCGTAGCTCAGCTGGATAGAGCAACTGGCTACGAACCAGTAGGTCGGACGTTCGAATCGTTCCGGGCGCACCAGAAATTCACTTTCTCCTTCAATTTTGATGTCAAAGTCCGCTCGACTCTGGTTTGGTGCGCGAGGGATTATGCTGTCTGCGATCAAGGTCGCGATTTTCTCGATCTGTTCGCGCTAGAACGACCTGCCGTAAGGTGCGCAGAGGAGGATCTTCATCTCCACTCTTTGTATTGTGATGACCTTTGGTCGGTATATTGGAGCGCTGTCGAAGGGAAATCCAGGGTATGAAATACCGCGGGCGTGGCGCGACAACTAACTGAGCGAGACGCCGAGGTGGGAGCTTATTTTTTCAGTAGAGGCCGAATGAGAGAGAGAACGTTGCCAGCGACGATCTTATTGCCTTGAGCAGTGGCGTGTGTGTTGTCGGCCTGCATCATGCCGTCAACGCCGAATACCCCTTTGAGGAGAAATGGCAGCAGAGGGGTGTCGTATTTCTTGGCTAACAGCGTGTAGGTCTCGTTGAATTGCCTGATATAGTCGGGGCCGTAGTCTGGCGGGAGGGTGATGCCAGCCATGACAATCTTTGTTCCGCTGGTTTTGAGGGCGTTGAGGATCTTGTCGAGGTTCGCGCGAGTGTCTTCAATACGGAGGCCGCGCAGACCGTCATTGCCGCCGAACTCAACGACGACGATTGCCGGTTTCAGAGAAAGAATCGTGTCGAGCCGTTCCACTCCGTCTTTGGTGGTGTTGCCGCTGATGCCTTTGTTGATCACTCGATAGTGATAGCCTTTACCGTCTAGGTCTGCCTGAAGGAAGTCGGGATAGCTTTTTCCGAGTTCGGCGCCGTAACCAGCGGTAAGGCTGTCTCCGAAGCAAACAATGATTGGACGCGGGTCGGTGACTGTCGCGACGGGTTGTTGTGGAGGCGCAGACGTTGCCGGATCAGGAATTGGCTGACTGGAGGCCGGCTGGTCGGCTTGTTTTGTGGGGTTATTGTTGCGGCAGCCTGCGAGGATCGTGGTTAGTACAACTAAAATGACTGAGAGTGCCATTCGCCGCATACTTACAAAGTAACAAATCTGTCGAGCGACAAAACTCTCCCGCGGAACTGAGTTCGAGAAGACGACAAAGTCGAACCATAGGAACTAAAAAGCGGGTGAGAGCGTATTCACTGGCAGGTGAGGAAGGGGAACTACGCTTTTGAGCCAACCAACTCCGATGATCTCTGTTGAAGGGCTTCGTAAATCCATCCGAAACGGCAGCCGCACGGTGGATATTTTAAAGGGGCTGGATTTTACTGTGCCTCAGGGACAGTTCGCTGCCGTGATGGGCTCGAGTGGCAGCGGAAAATCGACTCTGCTTGGATTGCTCGCAGGTCTGGATACTCCGACGGCCGGGAATGTTTTTCTAAATGGGACTGCGATCAGTTATTTGCCGGAAGACAAGCTGGCACAAGTGCGCGGGAAGACGATTGGGTTTGTCTTTCAGTCATATCAGTTGATCCCAACACTTACGGCTCTTGAAAATGTTCTCCTGCCACATGAATTGAATGCGGATTCACGGGAGAATGGGCTCGCTCGCGCACGCGAGCTCTTGGAGAATGTTGGGTTGGGTGACCGGATGGATCATTATCCAGTGCAGCTTTCTGGCGGCGAGCAACAGCGTGTGGCTTTGGCGCGGGCTTTTATTTTGCGGCCGCCGATTGTGCTCGCCGATGAACCGACCGGGAATCTCGACACGACCAACGGCGCGCATGTGCTGGAGTTATTGCTGAATTTGAATCGCACCGAAGGAACAACGCTTGTGCTCGTGACACATGATCCGGTGCTTGCGAGCTACGCGGATCGACGCATCGTGCTACGTGACGGGTTGATCATTGCGGATGAGATGAATCCAAATCCGGCTGGGGCTCCGCCGGAAGCTGCGCTGGCGGAGGGCTGATGGCGGCTCTAAGCTATCGTTCGGCGGCGAAGATTGCTGCGCGAGAAATGCGCTCATCGCGCGGGAAGTTTTTCTTTGTAATTTTGTCGGTTGCAATTGGGGTTGCAGCGCTGACCGGGGTACGTGGTTTTTCAGGTTCTTTCCGGACCACCCTTCTGGATAAGGCGCGAAGCATCATGGCGGCGGATCTTTCGGCGCGGATGTTTCAGCAACCGACACCGGAGCAGCAAAAGGGCCTCAATGAAATTGCTGCGGGCGGGGTCGAGATTACACCTGTGACGGAGTTGCTTTCGATGGCGTCGTCGGCGAAGACCCTGGATCCTCTGCTGGTTTCGCTGAAGGCCGTAGATCCAACGAAATATCCGTTTTATGGCGAAGTGCAACTTGCTCCGGCGAATTCGCTCGCAGCCTCCTTGACCGACGATTCCGTTGCTGTTGCGGATGATCTTCTGGTGCGGTTGAACCTCAAAGTTGGCGATGATCTGAAGGTTGGGACCAAGATTTTTCGGATTGCGGCTGTCGTGGTGAATGAGCCAGACAGGCTATCCGGAAGTTTTGCCGCTGGTCCGCGGGTCCTGATCTCACGCGAAGGGTTGGAGGCAAGCGGTTTGCTCGCACCCGGGAGCCACGCCGGGCAGCGCTATCTGTTTCGCGTGCCTAAGCCCAAAAATGGGGCACCGATCTCGGACAAGGCCGTGGCGGATCTCAAGGCGCGCTTGGAAAAATTATTGCCCGAGGCTCAGATCATTGACTATCGCGAGACGAATCCGGCTCTGACGCAAGGACTGGATCGCGCGACCAGCCTGCTTTCATTGATGAGCCTGGTCGCTCTGGTGTTGGGCGCGATTGGCGTTGCAATGGCGATGCGAGCGCACCTTCAGCAGAGACTGGATACGATCGCGATTATGAAGTCGCTGGGCGCGCGTTCGGGACAGATTATCAAGATTTATCTACTCCAGACGCTTTTGCTGGGTGCGGCAGGTGGTGTTCTTGGAGTTGGCCTGGGCGTTGCCGTTCAGTTGAGCTTTCCTTATCTGCTGGCGAAGCTGATTCATGTGGACACGGAGCTCCATGTTCAGCTGAGCACAGTTCTTACCGGGCTGGCGGTTGGAATTCTGACAACGCTTTTATTTACGCTTCCGCCGCTGCTGGATATTCGCGGAGTTCGGCCGATTCTCATTCTTCGAAGAGCCGTGGATGACGTGGATGACCCTTTTGTAACGGGAATCTGGCGGAAGATTACGAAAAACTTTGTGCAAATCGGGGCTGCAGGGCTGATTCTTGCAGGGCTCGCAGTAATCGCGACTACTTTGAGCGATTCAGTAATCGTAGGCCAGGTTTTTTCTGTAGGTTTGGTGTTGGTGCTTGGAGTGTTGCTTGGCGCAGCGGCTGCGGTGCTTGCGGGGCTGCGGTTTTTTCTTTCAAAGACGCGACTGCATCTGCCATCCGCATTGCGGCATGGGCTGGCAAATCTTTATCGGCCAGGAAATCCTTCGGCTGCGTTGCTGGCCGCGCTCGGAATGGGTGTGATGCAGATTATGACAGTCTATCTGGTCCAAAAGGCCGTTGTTTCGGAGCTTCACATTTCGGCTGCTCCGAATCTGCCGAACGTATTTCTGATCGACATTACGAACGGTGAAGTGGCCGGGATTCGGACGCTGTTGAAGTCTCAACATAGCGTTACGGCCGATCCGGAGCTGTTGCCGGTCGTTTCGTCTCGTGTGGAAGCAATTGATGGAGTGTCTGCAAGTGAGGCAAAGCTGAAGAATTTTCCACGGCGGATGCTGCGATCGATCAGCTTGACGTGGTCGGCGGCTGCGCCACCTGGAACGACGGTAGTAGCAGGAAGGTGGTGGGGCGCAGATGAGAAAGCGCCCGTCGTCGCGATTGAGCAAAGACAGGCTGAGCGGCTTGGCGTGCATGTGGGATCGCACATAACCCTTGCCGCGCAGGATAAACAGATTGTCGCGACTGTTGTTGCCCTGACTAAGGTGGACGGACAGCATACGTATTCGCGAGCAGAGTTCACGTTGCCCGAAGCTGCGCTAGCAGGGCTTCCGGCCGTTTGGTATGGGGGGGTGCACGTTGATCCGGCGCATGTGGGCGAGGTGCAGCGTGCTCTTTACAATGCATACCCTACCGTAACTGTCATCAATGTGGCGCAGGCACTTGAAACGGTGCGTGCTCTGGTTGTGCAGATTACATACGTGATTCAATTTTTGGCGGCGTTTTCCATCTTTGCCGGAATCATTATTCTTGCCAGCTCGATTGCCGGCACTCGATACCGGCGGATTCGCGAAGTTGTTGTGTTGAAGACGCTGGGAGCAACGCGACGGAGGATTGCCACAGTTTTCTCCATTGAATTTGCGGTATTGGGACTGGTCGCAGGTGTGGTTGGAGTCGTGTTTGCCAATCTTATCGCGCGAGTGCTGCTACATCGGCTTACTGTTGCCTATCACTTTCAATGGATGTGGACTGCTGTGGCCTTGGCCGGGACTGCAACTCTTACGATTGTGACCGGTTGGGTTGCAAGCCACCGAATTCTCGGTCGGAAACCGCTTGAGGTGTTGCGGGAGGAGTAGGCGCAGGGACCATACTCTCTTTATGCCCTTTTTGCACCCCTCTACATTGGCTGGACCTCAATTCCAGTTCCATTAAGAGACTTTGGGATCCCCCTGGTCCGAGTCTTTGTGAGTGCAGTTTGGGATTTGTTTCGTAATCAAAGCAAAACTGCCTCGATTTTCCTTGAAGAGAAATAATTTTTCTATTGACATTCGTTTCTCCGCTCCCGTAGATTTTCTGGCGGGTTGTAAAAGCAATTCACATGGTCGAACCATTTGGGACCAGATGCGAATGCAACAACTGAAGGATTTTCAGGAGACGGCGATGCAGAGGAAGAATTTGTTGGGCGGCATGGTGATAAGCCGCGTTTTAAAGCAGCTCGTGAGGGTCGGGTTTGTGTTCGTATTCCTGGCCGGGTTCGTTGCAACTACCGAAGTGGCGATAGCGCAGACGGCAGGTGAAGGGGCGATCACGGGAACCGTAACAGATTCCTCAGGTGCGGTGATCCCGAACGCGACTGTTACGGCTCACAACGTTGCGACAGGCGTCGATACGACGCGCCTAACATCTTCTGCAGGGGTCTACCAGATCAGCCCGATTATTATCGGGACCTACGCAGTGACAGTTTCAGCCACGGGATTTCAAAAATACACTCAGCAAAACGTAATGATTAACGAGAACCAATCCTTTGGTTTGAATCCCGTGCTGAAGGTTGGCAGCCAAAACGACGTAGTCACCGTTACTGAGGCTCCGCCGCAACTGGATACCACCAATGCCACTCTGGGTGGGACGATTTCGAGCACCGAATTCGCCAGTCTGCCCTTGATGGTGGCGGGCAACCAGCAGCGTGATATCACTTCTTTCTCAAACCTGCTTCCCGGCGCACAGCCTGGCAGCCGTTCTTCTCTGTTTTCCGGCACAGCCAACCGGCTCAATGAGGTATACCTGGACGGAATTCCGTTGACGACGATCAATATGACTGGTGACAACCGGCCGATCTTCAACATTGTTCCGTTTGAGGGCATTGATCAGGTAGGCGCGCTGACGAGTGGGCAGTCGGTGGAGTATCAGGGCGCGGGTTCGGTGAATTATTCGATGAAGACGGGCACGAACCAGTATCACGGTACGGTGGCCGACTTTGTACGCAATACGATCTTTGACACGTGGGGATTTACGGCGATCAACGCGACCCAGAAGAAACTGGTGAACGGCGTGATTACGACGGTTCCGGTCGGCAAGCCGGTCGACCATCAGAATGAGCTAGCGGCGTCGTTCGGCGGTCCGGTCAGGATTCCGTTTCTTTTCAACGGGCATGACAAGTTGTTTTTCTTTGCGGCGTATGACCGGGCGCACGCGCGGTCGGCGCCGACCTATACAACGGCGTCGGGGCCAACAACCCTGATGCAGGCAGGTGACTTTACGGAGCTGCTAACTGCCGCACAATCGAACGGCACGGGTGCCAGCGGGCAGAGTGGCCCCGGCTATCTAATCTATGACCCTACGTCGGCGACCTGCGTTGGAAACAGTTGCACCCGAAAAGCTTTCAGCGGAATCAAGAACGGTTTGCCGACGCCGAATATTATTCCGGCGGGCATGATCTCCCCGATCTCGCAGAAGATGCAGTCCTATTTGCCGACGCCATCGGTGGCCGGCATCCAAAACAACTACTTCGGTGGAACTCCAAACGGTTTTGACAATTGGCTTTATTCGTTGCGAGGTGATTACACGATCTCGTCTAAGCACACTTTATCTGGAACGGTGACCGGCGGAAATCGCCACGCGGTGCCGTATACGTCAGTTACCGCAACTGGCGTCGTACTTCCTTTGCCTTACACGGCGACGACCTTCTCGACGGTTGCCGGGCACTGGGCCGATCTGTCGGACTCGTATGCGATCAAGCCGAGCCTTGTGAATCAGTTCAAGTTTGGATTCAGCAATTTTGGTGGTCCTCCGGTTCGGAACATTACGCAGAACACGCAGTATGCTGCGAGTCAGATGGGAGTTAATTTCTCGGGCGTCCCTGCCGATGGGCAGGCGGTTACGGAGTTTCCTGTCTCGATCTTCGGAGGCAGCAACGCTCAGACAGAATGGGCATCACAATCCGGCTTGGTTAACACTACGGCCACCAGCGTGAGTAACACGTTTACGGCAGTAGACAATCTCTTCTGGAGCAAAGGGAGACATAACCTGACATTTGGTATTCAGGTTCAGTGGCTCCAGTTCCAATCCTCAACCGCTGATGGACCCACGGGTGGATTAACACTAAATTGGGGAACCAATGAAACGGCGCAGGAGAGCGGGAGCAGCTATGTAAGCAATACAGGTTACTCCTATGCGAGCTATCTTCTTGGCGCGGTAGGTAGTACCAGCCTTACCCTCCAGCCATTTTCTGTGCTGGGCGGAAGATATCGGCCGATTGCTCCGTATTTTGAGGATGACTTCAAGGTCAATTCCAAACTGACGCTAAACCTTGGTCTGCGGTGGGATTACATTCCCAGCTACACCGAAGTCCAGAACAGGTACTCATTCTTGAACCCCAACATCCAGAACCCAGTGACGGGGAATATGGGAGCGCTTGAGTTTGCCGGCAGCTTTGGGGGACAAGGGGTTAGCTGCGGATGCAAGACACCTGTGAACACCTATTGGAAGAATTGGGGACCTCGTGTGGGATTTGCGTATTCCATCGATGACAAGACGGTGGTGCGGGGCGGCTTCTCCACGTTGTATTCACATGGTGGTGGCACGGGCGGAGCCGGTGGAGCAGGTACGGGACCGTCTCAGCAGGGCTTTACAAGTTCACCTTCTTTCCCTGACGGCGCTGCGGGACCAGCGGCGGGTCCGGCCTTCTATCTGAACACGAGCGCGGGCTTCGCCACGCTGGGACGGGCCAACGCGAATTTTGGCGGACCGGGATATTCGGTGCCAGCCATTACTGCACCGGGAGCCGTAAGCCAGACGTTGAATGTTGGCAACACTGTCAACAGTTCGGGAGCCTTCGTTCTGGCCGGTGGCGGGCCGGCGTTTGCCGATTTCTATTTGTCTGGACGCGCGCCTGAGTTTAATTTCTGGAACCTGGGTATTCAGCGCCAGGTCTTCAAAGACACGACGTTGATGGTCAATTACGCGGGGAGCCAAAGCCATTTTATTGCCGGGGCGGGCAACCTTCGCGGGCTGCAATCCGGCCAGATCAATCCCGTTTATTACGCACTGGGCAGCCTGCTGACCGCACCAGCCACGCCAGCAAATATCACGGCTGCTAATGCGATTGCCAGTGCAAAGAACCTTCCGACGATCACCTTGCCCTATCCCGGCTACGGTTTGGCTGCACAGACGAGCGCAGGCGCGGGTCAGGCGACGATTGGACATCTGCTAACGTGGATGCCACAGTTCTCAGGTTCCACCGACATCTGGGGAAGCCAGTCGGCGAACGCCAATTATCACTCGGTGCAGGTGTCGCTGGCGCGCAGATTGTCGCACGGTCTGACTTTGAATCTGAACTATACCTATTCGAAGAACCTTGACGATGCAGGCACAATGCGTAGTGGCTGGGCAATTCCCGGGAGTTTGCTCCTCAACGGAAAATCCTGGAAGGCAAATCGAATCGACAGATCGCTCAGCGCGAATAGCGTACCGCAGAATCTGGCGATCTATGGCGTTTACAACCT
>Ga0206958_1023_pt1 | contig 47051 bp, 43 predicted proteins | sample Alteio_BWOrgHeat_33_FD_152968 | JGI IMG/M metagenome (GOLD analysis project Ga0206958, IMG submission 152968) | Enriched cells from forest soil in Barre Woods Harvard Forest LTER site, Petersham, Massachusetts, United States -... | ecosystem: Environmental > Terrestrial > Soil > Temperate forest >... | reverse complement strand
TCGGCGGTGCAGGCTTGTTTGCAGGGCTCGATGCATTTGCCCATCTCGCCGTAGATGCAGCCGGGGTGTTCGGGGTACGGATGGAGGTCTTCGTGGCAGCGGCGGAGTTTGAAGAGATCGAGTGCGGCGTCGCAGAAGCGCTCGGCGGCGAGGCGCGAGGGGAAGGGGCCGTACATCTGAGCGAGGCCGCGTTTGGAGAGCTTGTTGGTGGCGTAGACGCGGGGGAATTCGTTATCGAGGTTGAGGCGGAGGAAGTAAGGGGTGTGGAGTTTGAGGCGGCGTCGCGCTTCGGTGTGGCCGAAGTGGAAGGCAGTGGCGTCGTAGAGGACGAGGGAGGATTCGAAGTGCGAGCCAGTGAGGGTGTACTTGATGCGTACGACTTTTTCACGGAGGTTGAGACGTTTGGATTGCGACTCTGGCGGGTCGAGGAGACGACGCATGCGGCGGCGGAGGTCGGTGGTGTGGGTGAGGTAGGGTGCATCTTCTGTGCGGGCTCCACAGAGAGCAAAGACTCCGGGTTTGGCGGGGATTTGTTTGAGGATTTCGTCGGCCTGCGAGGGGCAGAAGTCGACGATGTGATCGAAGTGGAAGGTTGCGGTCACAGGGAAATTGTAGTCGGCTCGTTGTGGTTTGGACTTGAGCCGATTCCTTTAGGGAGCTAAAGACTTAACACGGATTTATACCGATGAGGTGGATTGGGTACAGGTAACGGCAAATGCAAAAGCAGATTCCTCCGCTTCGCTGCGGAAACAAGGAAATGAAATGCTGCAGAATGAAGCAAAGAGCTATGCGCCGGCGATGGTCATGCCTTCGATGCGGATGGTGGGGGCGGCGCTGGCTCCGCGGAAGAGGAGATCGTTGCCGATGGCGACGATGTTTTTGTACATGTCTTTGAGGTTGCCGGCGATGGTGATCTCTTCGACGGGATAGGCGAATTCGCCGCTTTCGATCCAGAGGCCGCTGGCACCGACTGAGTAGTCGCCAGTGACGAGGTTGACGCCGTGACCCATGGTTTCGGTGACGAAGAGGCCGGACTTGATCTCGGCTAGGAGCTCGCTGGGTGTGATGGTGCCGGGTTCCAGGAAGAAGTTTCCTGCTCCGATGCCGGGGTTGCCGGCGAGGCCGCGTGAGGCGTTGCCAGTGGATTGCATGTGCAGTTTGCGCGCAGTGTAGGTATTGAGGACGTAGCTTTTGAGGATGCCGCGTTCGACAAGGACAGTGCGACGGGTGGGCAGGCCTTCGGAGTCAAAGGGACGAGTGCCGAAGCCGCCGACTTTTTTGCCGTCATGGTCGAAGATGAGTGTTCCGTCGTCGATGACGGTGATGTTTTCTCCGGCGATCCGTTCGCCGAGCATGCCGCTGAGGAAAGAGGCGTTGCGGTAGATGGAGTCGCCGTTGGCCGCATCGAAGATGCAGCCGATGACGGATTGTGCAAGTTCGGTGCCGAAGACGACGGTGGCGCGTTGTGTGGGGACGCGGCGGGCGCCGAGACGCTCGATGGCGCGGCGCGAGGCTTCACGGCCGATGGCTTCGGGGTTTTCGAGGAGAGTGGCGGTACGGGCATTCGAGTACCAGTAGTCCCGCTGCATGTTGCCCCGGTCGTCCTGGGCGATGGGAGAGGCGGAGAATCCGCAGTAGCTGCGGCGGTATTCGCCGATGAAGCCGCGGGAGTTCATCATGATTTTGTGGGAGGTGGAGGTGTCGAAGTCGGCGCCGCGAGAGTTCTGGATGCGAGTGTCGTAGGCGAGCGCGGCGGCTTCGGTGCGGCGCGCGATCTCGATGCGTTCGGCAGGTGGCATCTGGTTGACGTCGTCGAAGTAGAGGTGCTGGTCGCCTTCGAGCTGGCCGAACTCTTCGGGTTCAGGGAGTCCGGCGAAAGGGTCTTCGCTGGTGATGCGGGCGAGAGAGATGGCTCCTTCGACGAGGTGGGTGAGGCCTTCGAGGGAGAGATCGCTTGAGGAGGTGTTGGCGACTCGCTGGGCTTTCCCAGCGTTAAGAAAGACGCGGAGGCCGATGGCCCGGGAACCGGATTCTTTGAGTTGTTCGACCTGGCCAAGACGAACCTGAGCGGAGAATTCGTCTCCTTCGTAGAGGATGACTTCGGCGTCGGTTGCTCCAGCTCTGAGGGCTCGAGAGAGTGTGTCGGCGGCGATCTGTTTCAGGTCGATAGTGGTTTCGGTGGGCATTGAGTTAAGGATAATGCTTCGGCCAGGAAGAGCTTTAGCGGAGGTGTCTGGGGGGGAGTATGAGATTCGGCCTGTGGTTTGATCTCATGTCCTCAACTGACAGTATTCCGGCGCCCGTGTTCGGCGTGAGAATGAGCCATGCGAGGACTGAGCTGGCGGGAGCTCGGAGCTGTGATTGGCTTGATTCTCGCCTGCTTGCCCGCGCGTGCTCAAGAGAGCCAGCTTTTACCGGAGGTCGATTTCTACGCCAAGTTAAATTCGGAGATTCGCTTCCAGATTCAGATGAAGCAGACGCGCGAAGGCGGGGAACAGACCCAGGCTGAGATTGGACCGACCATTGATTTTTATGTTCATCCATGGATTCGACTGGCCAAGGTCAGAGAGTTTGATCTTGATGATGCGAAATCACGGCCGCTGGTGCTGGCGATGGGATACCGCTATCTGCCGGAGGCCAACGGAGGAGCGGCGACGAATCGACTGGAGCCGGTTTGGACTTCGCGCTTCCCGGTGGGGGCGAAGGTTCTGGTCACCGACCGGAATCGATTGGATCTGGATTGGAAGACCCGTGGTTTCACCTGGCGGTATCGCAATCGGCTGCAGCTGGAGGGTCCGATCCGGGTGGGAAGCTATCACGTGAATCTTTATGCCGCGGTTGAGCCGTTTTATCAGAGCCAGTATGGGAAGTGGAGCGAGACTGCCATCTATACGGGGGGGATTTTTCCGATTGGGAAGCATGTCCAACTGGATACGTACTATGAACATCAGAACCAGACGGGAAAGAGGCCGAATGAGCAGCTGAACCAGTTTGGACTGATGCTTGAACTTTATTTTTAAGAAAAGTCACTGACGCGAGGAATAGCTTGAGATGCTGCCCCCGAGGAGCAATCGAATCCGACTGATTTCGTGACTGGTTAAAGAACTGGAGACTGGGAGGGGCGAGGCTGGCGTCCGTCGGTGGCTGCGAGGAAGTGGACGCCTGCGGAGCAGTATTCGGAGTCGCTCTTGAGCTTGTGCTCGACGTGGGCGGTGAGACCCTGTTCGGAGTTGCGTTTGAAGAGTTTGACGGGGCCACCGCAGTGCATGCAGCGGAACTCGGTGTCATTGTCTTCGAGCGCGACGGTGATGGGCTTGACCTTCCAGAAGGACTCGTAACCGCCTGCAGCGCGAATACGACGGCGTTTCACTTCACACTCGTAGAATTTTTCCCGTTCGGCTGCCATAGACACCTCGATGTACGTGATCCTGTTAGTCGTACTTGTTAGGTGGGACTTTTCGTTGTGAGGCGCGACCGGGCGATGTCTTTATTGTAACGGAATGTGGGCTTATTTACTGGATTAGGGGCTTGAGAATTACCTATGGCAAGCATTTTCAGGAGAGTTCATTGGAACGAATGCATGAAGAAGATCGTTGTTTTAGCACGATGGCCCAATATGCGACGAAACTGCACTAAATCGGGATCAGGATATAACCCGCTTCCGGAAATTCATAAAGAGCGAGATGTCACCACGCTTCATATTTCGCAGGCTGATCCTGGTCATGCTGGGGCCTGCGACTAAGGACGCTCGGATACAAGTTACCGAAGGAGCAAAGATAGCAGTTGAGCCTCACCTATCGAGATTGACAGCGATACGATAGGCCCCACTCTCCTGGGCTTAAAATCCAAAAATATTTTATGGGATCCTTCTGATGGAAAGTCTACGATGTGGATGACTCGGGGTGGTTGACGGAATTTTTCATCATGGAGCTCGACGGTCGACCGTGAAACTGTCTCCGTGAGCTACGACGGTAATGGGAGCTCTAAGTTACCGGAACAATTCAATCTGGTCCTGGAAACTCGAAAGAAACTCGGTTGTTTTTTGCATGTCCCTCCCGGATCGTATCAGTTTCTCGTGGGATTTGGAGGCGGCGTTCACGAAGGAAGATCAATTGTGAGCAATGCGGTCTCATTGCACATAGAAAATGATGGAAGGGCTTTTCTTGATGGATAGTTGCAACCACGCGTGCACTCACCGGGTTTGTATTTTGGCGCGAAACGCGCCGCCCGACCGGCTAGGACGTACCGCCGACGGTCATTTTGTCTAGTTTGGTGGTGGGAAGGCCTACGCCTACAGGGACGGATTGGCCGGATTTGCCGCAGGTGCCTACGCCTTCGTCGAGAGCGAGGTCGTTGCCGACCATGGAAACGTATTTGAGGGCCTCGGGGCCGTTGCCGATGAGGGTTGCGCCCTTGACCGGGTGGGTGACTTTGCCGTCTTCGATGAGATAGGCCTCGCTGGCGGTGAAGACAAACTTGCCGCTGGTGATGTCGACAGAGCCTCCGCCGAAGTTGACGGCGTAGAGGCCGCGCTGGACGGATTTGATGATGTCTTCGGGAGCATCCTGGCCGTTGAGCATGTAGGTGTTCGTCATGCGGGGCATTGGGATGTGATGATAGCTTTCGCGGCGGCCGCTGCCAGTGTTGGGCATATTCATGAGGCGCGCGGAGAGCTTGTCGGAGAGGTAGCCGCGGAGGATCCCATTTTCGATGAGGAGGGTTTCCTGCGTGGGGTTGCCCTCGTCGTCCATGTTGATGGAGCCGCGGCGACCGGGCATGAGGCCGTTGTCGACGACGGTGACTTTTTCGCTTGCGACCTTCTGGCCAATGAGACCGGCGAAGGCGGAGGTTTTTTTCCGGTTGAAGTCGGCTTCGAGACCGTGGCCTACGGCTTCGTGAAGCAGGACGCCGGGCCAGCCGGGGCCGAGGACGACGGGCATCTCGCCTGCAGGGGCGGCGATGGCTCCGAGCTGGAGGATCGCGGTGCGTGCGGCTTCGCTGGCGTGATGCTCTGGGGACATTTTTCCTTCGAAGAAGTCGAGGGTGACACGGCCGCCTCCGCCGCTAGAGCCACGGGCAGTGTTGGTGGCGTCTTTGGCGATGACGAAGACGTTGAGGCGGGCGAGGGGCTGGGTGTCTGAGGCGAAGGTGCCGTCGGATGCGGCGATGAGGATGCGGCGGAGCTCGTCGTTGAAGCCGGCGCGGACTTGTGTGATGCGCGGATCGTACCTGCGAGCTGCGGCGTCAGCTCGCTGGATGAGCGCGAGTTTGGCGGAGATCTCCGCGTCGGCGGTGGCTCCGGTGACTGGATAAAGCGTGGGCGTTTCGGTGTGGCGGAAGCCCTGCATGAGCTCTTTGGCCGGGCCGCTGGCGATGAGCGCGGCCGTACGGGCGGCGCGGAGGAGGCAGTCGGCGGAGAGATCGTCAGTATAAGCGTAACCGGTGCGCTCGCCGGAGAGGACACGGATGCCACAGCCGAGGCTGATGCCCTGCGAGGCAGATTTGACCAGGGACTCGTCGATGCCAAGAGAGGTGGAGGTAACGGACTCGAAATATAGGTCGGCGTAGTCGCCGCCGGCGGAGAGAGCCTCGCCGAGGCAGCGTTCCATAAGGCGTTCGGAGATCCCCAGCTTGTCGATGAAGTAACGCTTGTGGTCAGTGGGTGGGTGAGTCATCTTCTTTTGATGATAGGGAAGCAGTGGGGATGCGGCAATGGGAGGGCTGGGAACGCTTGCGTGCTTTTGCGTGATTGTGCGGAGATCGCCTCTTCTTCAGGCAATCTGGTACCTTTTTCGAGGAATTCGAAATGATTAGGAAGGTTGCACGTGGTCGACACGGACCTTATTGAACGCCTGACCCGACACAAGACTCTTGGTTCAGCGCCACGTGAGGAACTGGCGTGGCTGGTGGCGCATGGGACTCTTCGGAGGCTTGAGGCTGGGCAGTTGCTGGCCCACAGGGGGCAGGCGGTGGAGGCCATGCATGTGATTCTGTCGGGACGCGTGGCGTTTTTCGTTGACCGTGGTGCGGGGCCGCAAAAAATGGTGGAGTGGCGGGATGGTGAAGTGACAGGAATGCTCCCGTACTCGCGGCTGGTGAATCCACCGGGAGATGCAGTCTCGTTGGAGCCGCTTGAGCTCTTGTCTGTACATCAGGATCAGTTTCGCGAGATGACCCGCTCATGTTTTGAGGTTACGACCACCCTGGTGCACATCATGCTGGATCGGGCGCGGCTCTTCAATGCGAGTGAGTTGCAGGACGAGAAGATGATCTCGCTTGGCAAGCTTTCCGCCGGGTTGGCCCACGAACTGAACAATCCTGCCTCGGCGATTGAGCGTTGCGTTTGCCAGCTTCTGGATGCCCTGGATGAGTCAGAAGCAGCGAGGCGCGCGTTGGAAGCCGCGAAACTGTCTGACGAGCAGCTGGCAGCGGTGGATGCGATTCGAGAGTCCTGCCGTCTTGAAACGTCCGGTGCGCGATCTCCGTTAGAGCAGATCGATCGTGAAGATGCGATTTACGACTGGCTTGCAAAACGTAGTTTGGATGGTTCAAATGCGCCGATGCTTGCCGATAGCGAAGTTACGTTCGAGGCGCTGAATGCGCTGGCTGCAGCGGTTTCGGGGCCGAAGCTAAACGAAGCGCTTCGCTGGGCGGCTGCGGATTGCTCGTTGCGTAAATCGTCGTCGGAGATACAAGGGGCGTCGGCGCGTATCTCTTGTCTTGTGACTGCGGTCAAGGGATTCACTTGCATGGACCAAGCGATGGTTGCTCAGCGAGTCAACCCGGGATCAGGGCTGAGCGACAGCGTGATGGTGCTAAATTCAAAGGCGACAGAGAAATCGGTTGCCGTGGTTCTGCATTTGGCGGACGGGTTGCCGGAGATTTCCGGTTTCGCTGCCGAACTGAATCAGATTTGGGGGATTTTAATTGACAATGCTCTGGATGCTGCACCGGAGGGGGGCCGCGTGGATGTGAGTGCGAGCCACGAGGGCCGACATGTTGTGGTGCGGGTGATCGATAATGGTGTGGGGATTCCAGCAGAGGATCGCTCTCGCATCTTCGATCCGTTTTTTACAACGAAACCGCTGGGGCACGGTACCGGTCTTGGGTTAGACATTGCGCGACGGCTGGTGCGTCACAACGAAGGAGTCATCGATTTTGAGTCTGAGCCCGGCAGAACGGAGTTTCGCGTCTCGTTGCTGGTTCCCCGGAAAGAATCTCTGGGTGGCACTAATTAGCCGGATCAAGATCGTTCCTAGATGTGACGCGATAAAATCCTTGGCACTGGAGAAACTTGAGTTATGTTCAAACTGCGGAGTTGGCGCAGGCGCGAGGTATTGGGTGTGGCATGCGCGTTTTTTCTTTTTGGGTGGCGAGCTTATGCCGAGTCGTGCGAGAAACTTGCAGGACTGAAGCTGCCAGATACGACGATTACTGTCGCGAAGATTGAGACGCGGGAGACTGCACGGACGCTTGAAAACGGAACCCCCGGCGCACCATTGATGAAATTGCCAGAGTTTTGTCGTGTTGCAGGGACGATCTCTCCGGTTAAGGATTCGCTGATTGGGTTCGAGGTGTGGATGCCGGTGACCGGGTGGAATCATAGGTTGATGGCGGTGGGGAATGGCGGATTTTCGGGAGCGCCTTGGGTGCGGTTCATGGGTGGGGCGTTGCGCAATGGCTATGCAACTGCCGGAACCGATACCGGCCATAAAGGTGAGGTCGGCGATGCGAGCTTTGCTCTGGGACATCCGGAAAAGGTAGTGGACTTTGGCTATCGCTCAGTGCATCAGACGACCCTGAAGGCGAAGGCGATCATTGAGGCGTTTTATGGGGCTTTGGCGACGAAGGCTTATTGGGACGGGTGCTCGTCGGGCGGCAAAGAGGGTCTGATGGAGGCGCAGCGCTATCCTGCGGACTATGACGGGATTATCGCGGGTGCTCCTGCGAATAACTGGGAGCGGCTATCAGCGAGCGGCGTGTGGATTGGGCAGGCGACGCACGCGACAGCGGCGAGTTATCTGCCGCATGACAAGCTGGTGATCTTGCACGAGGCGGCTTTGAATGCGTGCGGTGCAAGGGATGGGGTGATTGGCGATCCGTTCGGGTGCCACTTTGATCCGGCGGCGGTGCTGTGCAAAGGAAAGGAGACGGCCTCCTGTCTCTCGCGGGAGCAGGTAGATGCCGCGCGAAAGATTTATGCGGGACCCGTGAATCCGCGTACGCATGAAAAGATCTTTCCTGGGTTGGAGCCGGGAAGTGAGCTGGGTTGGGGATCGTTTGGTGAGCCGCCGGAGCCGCCGATTACGGCGTCGCATTTCAAATACATCGTGTTTCAGGACCCGAAGTGGGACTATCGCAGCTTCAACTTCGACAGCGATTTGGCTCGTGGGGAAAAGGTTGATGGCGGAACGTTGACCGCGAACGATCCTGATTTGAGGCCGTTTTTTGAGCGAGGCGGGAAGTTAATTTTGTACCACGGTCTGTCGGACTCTTTGATTGCGCCGCGAAACACAATTGCATACTACAACGATGTGGTTAAGACGACAGGTGCTCTTGCGGCGGATTCTATGCGTCTCTATCTCATCGCGGGAATGAATCACTGTTTTGGAGGGGCAGGGTTGACGGATTTCGACATGGAGATTCCGCTGGTTGGCTGGGTGGAGGACGGCAAGATGCCAACCGCGGTTCCGGCTGCGCATTTTCCGGATGGACCTCCTTTGCGGCCTGATAGGACGGGAGCGCTTTGTCCGTATCCGGAGGTTGCGAAGTACAAGGGAACAGGAGGCACGAATGATGCCACGAGCGATTTGTGTGCGAAGCCGTGAGGAATTATCGATCCTGGGCGAAGCGTGTAAATTGGGTGCGGGTTTGGTTGTCGGTTAGGATTGAAGAGGAGGATTTCGATGAGTTCGAATACGAAGGAGTCTTGGCTGGACCGATGGTGGCCGCTGCTGGTGATTCTTTACGGAGTGCTGTTCGTCACGATTCTTGATAATTTTGCGCCGAAGATGTGAGTTCACGGTTTTGATTTGGACTTCGTCGCTGGGCCGGCTTCCGTGTCGGCCCAGTAGCTCGTTCGGGCAGTGATTTTGAGATCCGGGTAGTTTTTCAATTGCAGGGTGAGGGCGTGCAGGCCAGGTTGCGGTGACTGCGGCTGGAAGCTGAGGACATAGCGGTTGGGGATGTGGTTGGAGATGCTGGCGAGATTACGTTCGAGGTTTTTGGGATCGGTGAGTTTGAAGTATTCGCCACCGGTCAGGTGAGCTACGGTTTCGGGGATGTTGCGCTTGAGGCCGTCAGTGGCGGCGATGGCGGCCATCTTGGCGAGTGCGAGAGGTGGCGCGAGCTGTGTGAGGCAGTCGTAGGCCTGGATGGCTTTGTTGTGAGTGGCGTCGGGATCCGGGTAGGGGTCTTTGCCCAAGCAGCCGTTGGGAGGATTGGGGTGGTGGTTCTTGAAAAGAAGACCACTCTCAACCGGTGTTATGGAGGGTTGGGTTGGAAGTTCACGGGCGGCGTAGTGTGCGGCTTCGGATTTTCCGGTTGAAAAACCGATGCTGTAGATGACGGTGTTGGTGTCGCTGATGGCGCGGAAGGCTTCGGGCAGGGTGAGGTGGCTGCCGCGATCGAGAGTCTCGCTGATGAGAAGGATGGCGCGACGGTATTCGGCGGGTTGGGTACGGAGAAGGTCCACCGAGAATCCGATACTGTCGAGGATGGCGGCTCCGTTGTCGCCGAGAGGGACGTCGTGGATAGCCTGCGGTGACTCGCAGTTGTCGAGGTGGCGCTGACGCGTGCAGTCTGGCGCAAGGGAGCGAAGAGCCTTTGCAGCGAAGTTGAGGTTGGGTGTGAAGTCCTGAAGGAGTGAAGGCTGGCTGTCAAAGGCTACTACGGCAACTTTGTGGGGGACATTGCCGATGATCGATTCGAGCATGGGGGCGAGCGGAGGAGCAATGGTGTCGAATTTAGTAAACTCGCGTGCGCCTGCTCCGCCGATTTCGACGACGACGACGAGGGCGAGAGGTTCGGCGCTAGTGTCTTCCAGCTTGAGCTTTTGAGTGATGCCGTTGTCAGTGAGAGTGAAGTTGTCGGCGTTGAGGGTAAAAACGAGATTGCCAGATTTGTTGCGTACGAGTGCGGGGACGAGAACCAGAGTGGAGTGGGTGGTTAGCGTTGGTCCGGGTTGATTTGAAGTTTGGGCGTGACTGATGGAGATTAGAGTTGCGCAGACGAGTGCGATGGCGGCGCGAATCTTCATCGACGTTCACTCCGGTTGCAGTGTATCTGGTAGACGCGTGTGAACGCTGAGCGGTTATCAGCGGCCGTGAGAAGGGTCGGCGGTGGTGGCTACGCTGAAGTCGAGAGTGAAGCCGGGGAGAGTGGGGTCGTAGCAGTTGTTGTCTATGGCATAGGTTTTGGCGCAGGCCTGGGTGATTTCAGGGCGGCGCGGGGATTGGGCGTACTGCCAGGCTGCAACATCCGGCGTGCCGCTGACGGTGATCGGGGGCGGGTTGAGAGTGCAGCCGTTGGCGGGTGGACAGGCGTCCTGATACACCCAAAAGGCGATCTCGTGGAGATGCCGCACGGCGACGAGTTCGCGGATGTTCTGGATGGTGGTGATGGTTTTGCCAGGTGCGTCGTCGACAGGCTGGCCACTGCCGTAGACGCCGGGAAGGAAGTTCGAATGTGCGACGGCTTCAGTCCATGCGAGAAGGTAGGTGGATTGATTGTCGTTGAGGCGACCACCTTCTTCCTGGTCAAGAAAGATGATGGTGCGGGCGGGAAAGTGTTCGCGCTGGGCCGCGGCGATCGCGGCGGCTGCGTCTTTAGCTCCGAGGCCAGCGGGAGAGGTGCCGTTGCGTTTGGCGCGGGAGATTTCGGCTTCGGTTTTGCCGTTGGCGAGGACGAGGAAGCCGAAGTTGTTGCGGAGGAGGATGTCGCGTTTGCCGATCCACGGGTTGTGATGTGCACCGGGAGGATTGGTCAGCCAGTATCCGGCGAAGGTGAAGTGGCGGCGGAGGATCGGGAGTGCGTTATCACCCGGGTATTCGTTGCTATCGAAGCCAATAGGGCTGTGTGTGGCTCCTGGTTGGGTCGTTGTTGTTCTGGTGGCGGTCGGTTGCGCGCATGCTGTGACGGCGAGGAGGACGAAAACGGGGAGAGAGTTTATGGCGCGTCGCATCGTGGTCGGAGAGATTTCTTTGGCTATTCTTTGTCAAGGTTACACAATGCATCTGTGCTACGGTGCTAAATACGGGGTGACAGCTCATGTCAGTACACGAATCTGATCCCAGATATCCAGTGGGGCGACTCACGACGCCTGCGAGTATCAGCTTGAACGACCGGAATAATGCAGTTGCGACTCTGGCTGAATTGCCGGAGCAGTTGCGGAATGCGGTAGATGGACTGAGCTCTGCGCAGTTGGCTACACCGTACCGCGAGGGGGGATGGACTGTGCGGCAGGTTGTGCACCATGTGGCAGACAGCCATATGAATGCGATGATCCGCGTAAAGCTTGCGTTGACGGAAGATTGGCCGACGATTAAACCGTATGACGAGGCGGCTTGGGCAAAGTTGCATGATGTTGTGGCGGCGCCGGTCGAATGGTCGCTGGAGTTGATTGAGAGTCTACATGCGCGTTGGGTGATGCTGCTGCAGTCGTTGAATGAAGAGCAGTGGAAGCGCGGGTTCAACCACCCTGAGAGCGGGCCGGCGACAATTGAGAAGACAGCGCTGGTTTATGCGTGGCACTCACTGCATCACGTGGCGCATATTACGCACCTGCGGTTGCGAGAGAAATGGTAGAGGCTCGATTGATTCCGACGATAAAGATTGCAGGAACGCCAGCGGAGATTGATCGGTGCTTTGCGGTGATGAGTCAACTTCGACCTCTGCTGGTTGCGGAGCAGTTTGTGAGTCGTGTGCAGGCGCAACAGGCTGAAGGATATCAACTGGCGTTTCTCGAAACCGACGGGAGTGTTGTATCGGTGGCGGGGTTTCGGATTCAGAACATGCTGTGGAGTGGAAAGACACTTTACGTGGATGATCTGGTGACGGATTCGGCGAAGCGCTCGCAGGGGCATGGCGAGGCGATGATTCAGTGGTTGATTGCGCTGGCGCATGAGGCTGGGTGCAGTACGTTCAGTCTGGACTCAGGAACACAGCGGCTCGATGCGCATGCTTTTTATCTGAAGAACCGGCTACGGATTACCTCGTTTCATTTTTCGCTTCCTCTGAAGTGATTTCCTGAGTGTGTTAAGGTTCGGCTATTCTCGCGTTGCAGGGATTGGATTATTGGGTACGGGTGCGGTGGCAACATCTGCGGAAAGGTCATGCGACTGGACTTGGGGAGTTTCAGCGGCACAGATATTTGGGGATGCGTTTGGCGCCGGAGGCTCCGCGAGCGTATCTCGTTGCGCCTGCGTTGCGAGTGCATCCGCCGACAGAGGTCGTGTTGCGTCACCTGTCGCCACGAGTAGAGTGGACTATGGCTGCTCTTAATGAGAGGTGGAGGGAGAAGATTAGCGTGGTGTGGCGGAAGCGAAGTGGGACACGGGGTCGGGATTGAATATTCCTTTGCGGAGGTAGCGATGGTTCTCCGATCAGTTGTGAGGGTGTTGGGACTGGAATTACTTCTTATTTCGGCTTCGTTGCTTGAGGCCAAGACCGTGACGGTGGGTGCGGCGGACAATCGCACGGATGTTTTTCTGAACCTTGGAGACACGCTAGTGGTGGAACTTTCTTCAGGCGATGTCAGCGGGTTTCGCTGGGTGTCACATCTGCCAAAAGGATCCGGGTTGACAGCGTTGAATGAGGAAACGCCGCCGATTGATAAAAAGAGCGGCGTGCCTGTGCAGGTTCGGCGGTTCCGGTTCAATGCTGCTTCGATTGGGGATACGGCGGCGGTCTTTGGGTTTGAGACGCCGGACAAGGATCCAGGTGCGGCTCCGCAGGATACGTCGGCTTATTCGGTTCGGGTACATATTGCGTTGGGCTCTCCTCGTGTAGGGACAGCGGTTCTGCTGGGTGTTTACAAAGGGACGCTGCCCTGTGCCGACTGCGATGGGTTGGATACGGTGTTGCGGATTTACGCGAAAGGAAAATTCGACTTTACGTATGCGTTTTATGTTCGGACGCAGACCTATCGCGGAGCTCCCCATGGAGATGTTGCGTATTCGGATCGTGGGGAGTGGACCATGCTTCGCGGCGATGCGACAGATGAGAATGCGACAGTGTATCAGTTGAATCCGGAGAATGAACCGAGGTCGGAATCGTTGTTATTGCAGGATGGCGGAAGTTCGCTGGTGCAACTGGGTAAGGATTTGGAGCCAATTGATACAACGATGAATGTGACGCTGAAACGGGTGCCCTGAGGTGCGATTGCTTGTGAGAATGTTTCGAGTGCGAGTTGCTTTCGGGATCGGCTTGTTTGTGGCGACGTCAATGCTTGCGGCTCAGTCTGTGCCGGGTGTGCGGAATAGTGAGGGGGTCAGTCTGGTGGTTACAGATGAGGATACGCAACCAGTTCTTCATCTTCTGTTGCCAGACGAGTCGGGTGGGCAGGTGGCGAAGATACTCTTTCCCGAACACGTCACATTGAAGCGGCGCGGCAACGACGAAGGGGAGCATCTGTATCTCTTTCGGCCAGGCAAGACGGGTGAGAGACCGATGTGGCGGCAGGCGGGCAACGCGATCGAGTACGAGAGAGACTTTAGGGGTGGGATTCACATGCTTGCACGAGCGACTCTCGAAGAGGATGGCGCGCTTTTCCACTATGAATTTCTGAACGGGTCGGATGTGGACTATGCGATGGTCACGGCGGTGACGGATCCCAGGATGGTCTCGATTTTGCATGATGTGCGGCTGGAGCGGACCTATGTGCATCATGCTGGCGGATTTGAGCTGCTCGCTTCGGAGACGCCGCAGCGTTTGACGATGCCGCTGGATAAGTGGCTGCCAGCCCGTTATCTGGCATCGTATACAGGGCCGGTGCCTGAGCAACTTGTGGAGCGTCGCGCCGACGGCATAACTTACTACAACAAGTCGCTCGTGGTGAACGAGCCTCTCATTGCGACGATTTCCAGCGATAAGAAGTGGGTTGTGATGAGTTTTACGAAGGTGACAGGAAATGTATGGAGCAATCCTGAGCTGACCTGTCAGCATGTCGATCCGGAGAAGCCATTGCCGCCCCATGGGAAGACTGTGATTGAGGTGAAGATTCTGGTTTTTAAGGGAACGCTGGATCAAACGTTGACGAAGATGAAAGCGCAACGGCCATTGCTGCAATAGAGGTTTTGTTTAGTCGCAGTAGGCGGATGCGGCAGCGAGGAGTTGTTCATCCGGCTCTAAGTCTGCGGGTGCTGTGGTTTCAACGGGGGCTTCGAAGAAGCGCTCGATGGCGTCGAGGACGGCGCCGCCGTTCTTGGATTCAAAGATCTGTTTGCGAAGGGCGCCGCCGCCGGGGACGCCATGAGTGAACCAACTGGCAAACTGCTTCATCTTGCCGACACAGTCGCGATGGCGCTGCTCACGGGCGATCTGGCCTGAGGCGATGATGGCCTCGGCGCGTGCGGCTTCGGCTGCTTCCTCAACGGCGATCTCGTCGACGAGCATCTGGAAGTAAGTACGGATCATCCGATAGCGGTCGTTGTCGGTGGCGATGTCGTAGGTGCCGATGCCTGTGGCTTCCTTCGTCGCTGTATATTGGGCGATCTGGCGGAAGATCCATGGATTGGCGGGAGCGGTACGACCGATCATGACAGCGTCGCAGTGGGTTCGGTCCACCATTGCGGCGGCATCTTCAGGAGTGCGGATGTCTCCGTTGCCAATGACGGAGATGTTGACGGCATCTTTGACGGCGGCGATGTACTCCCAGCGGGCCTGGCCGGTATAGCCGTCTTCGCGTGTGCGGGCGTGAAGAGCGACCGCGTTGAGACCGCAGTCTTCGGCCATCCGGGCGAGGTCGACGCAGACAATGTGCTTGTCGTTCCAGCCAAGCCGGAACTTGACCGTGAAGGGGATGGTGACGGCAGCGCGAATGGCTTTGAAGATGCGCTCGATATGCGGAAGGTCTTTGAGTAGGCCAGAGCCGCCGTTGCAGGCGACGACACGCTTGGCGGGGCAGCCCAGGTTGAGGTCGACAATGTCGAATCCTGCATCCTGCACAATGCGCGCAGAATCGGCGAGGGTCTCGGGGTTCGAGCCGAAGAGTTGTGCGGAGATTGGATGCTCGTCGTCGTAATAGGTGAGATAGCGCTTGCGCTTGGTTTCTCGCATGCGAGAGAGGCCGTCGGCAGAGGTGAACTCCGTCATGATAAGGCCGCAGCCAGATTGCTGGTTGGAGGTCTCTTCGGCGACGTCAGCGGAACTGACCGATGCGGTGAATTGACTGGCATTTTTGATGAAGCGGCGGAAGACTGTGTCGGTGACACCAGCCATGGGGGCAAGAACAGTTGCGGGCGCTATCTTTACGTTACCTATACTGAAGCTTGCGGGAACGCGCGCGTGCTCGGGCATCGCATGCTCGATCGGACCATCCCAGCGTTTTTGTTCGAGAGTGTAGCGCTTCTTCATATGACAAAGAATGGGTTTGGAGGGTAGAAAACGAAGGCCCCCGCATTTGCGGGGGCCTTTGGATAGGTTTTGGGCTCCCGCTTACTTTGCGGCGGCTTCGGCTTTGCCAGCGTCCGACTTAGCAAACTTGCGGCGGAAGCGTTCGACGCGGCCTGCAGTGTCGACGAGCTTCTGTTTGCCGGTGAAGTAGGGGTGGCAGGCAGAGCAGATTTCGACGATGATGTCGCCCTTGTGCGTGGAGCGAGTCTCAAAGGTGGTTCCACAGGCGCACTTGACGTGGATGGTTTCGTATTTCGGGTGAATTCCTTGCTTTGGCATAGCGATGTCCTTTTCTGAATCTGGTCTGGCCTCCGGGTGCGGATCGCTTGCAACGGACGGAAACACGTCACATCGATGTGCCTGTCGCACCGCGGGTTACGCTCCGAGGAAGAGGAGCGCCTGGACAGTACTTTAAGTTTATCTGATTATCCAGATTTATCCAAGATTCGCACAAGGGGCGATTGGATTCAGGTGCTGCGATACTGGATGGACGGCTATGAGTGAAGTTTGTTCGATTTGCGGCGGTTCGGGCCTCCGGGTGGTCGAGGAAAATGGGCGGCAGTTTGCACAGGACTGCTCGTGCAGGATTGCGCGACGGGCGGAACGGATGCTGGGGCGGGCACATATTCCGCGGCGGTATGAGCATTGTTCGCTGGAGAGCTACGAGACGAATTTTCCTTCATCGCACCGGACGCTGGCCGCCGCGCATCTTCGGGCCAGGAAGTTTGTTGAAGGGTATCCGGTCGAGACCGGTGGAACAGGACTACTGCTAACGGGATCGATCGGAGTAGGCAAGACGCATCTGGCGGTGGGAATTTTGCAGGCCTTGGTGGCAGAGCGTGGGGCGACCGGATTGTTTTATGACTATCGGGATCTGCTGAAACAGGTGCAGAACAGCTATAACGCGCAGGTTCGCGAGACAGAGCTTGAGGTGCTTCGGCCGGTGTTTGAAGCCGAGGTGCTGGTGTTGGATGAGTTGGGAGCGTCGAAGCCTACCGACTGGGTGTGGGACACCGTCGCGCATATTTTGAATACCCGGTATAACGACCGGCGGACCACGATTATCACTACGAACTATTCAAACGCAGGGCCTTTGGGGACGGAGGCGGGATCGCGCGTTTCGATGCGCGAGGAGACTCTTGGAGACCGGATTGGCGAGAGAATGCGGTCACGGTTGCAGGAGATGTGCGTTGTGGTGGAGATGCAAGGAGAGGATTTTCGCCAAAAGGTTAAACGCGCGAGCTTCGCCTGAGGCCGCAGTGGATATTTCCCGTTAGAGCAGGGTTGCGAGTAAAAATGCTCCTGCCGTGAGAGCGGCAATCTGATAGACGCGATCTGGTGTGCCCAGTGTGACCGGTTCGCAGGCTTGCCGAGCCGGAGCAGCCAAGGGCAGAACCGAGTGGGGAGTTACCTGAAGGGGCGATTTTTCGCTCTGCGGATTCATGACTGGCCTTTTCAAGTACTGCGGGGAGGTGACTTACTGGCCTGTTAGATGTTCTAAACGTGATTTTGTAGCAAGAAGTTCTGCGCATTCGTGAAAAAATCGCTAAGTTTTCCGAGCAAGGACACTGCCGTGGTTCTTTTTATGAATTTTGCGCCGATGGTCAGCGTCGTGAATGGTCGCGATTGACGGTATAGAATTTCGGCTTATGAGCGAACTGAACCGGTCTGATGGCGCTTCTTCCAAGTCCCCTTTGACTTCTTCAACTGAAAGCAAAAATGAGATGTTCGGCACGAAGCCTCCCGAGGGGGGCGGTATTCCGCCGGTAGCCTGGGGAGTGGCTGGATTGGCTGTTGTGATCGTGGTTGGTCTGCTGGTCATAATGGGACGGCATAGGACGACCGCTCCGACGACTTTGCAACCTTTGGCGGCAAATGCGACGAGCCTGCCGCTGTCGCAGATCTCGATGAGCGAGTCGACCAGTTTGTCGGGAGGGAAGTCTACTTTTGTGGATGGGCATATCAAGAATGCAGGCACCCAGACTGTGACCGGAGTTACAGTGCAGGTGCTGTTTCGGAACGACGAGGCGATGCCTCCGCAGATCGAGACGCTGCCGCTCTCGCTGATTCGAACGAGAGAGCCGTATATCGATACGCAGTCTGTCGGTTCGTCGCCTTTGAAGCCGGGCGACGAGAGAGATTTTCGTCTTATTTTTGAGGCGATTCCGGCGAATTGGAACCAGCAGACTCCTGAGATTCGGATTATCGCAGTGGACTTGAAGTAGACGTAGCTAAATTGCTGCTCAGTAATAGTTACCAGTCCACTTGGAAGATTTTGCGTGAGGCCAGCCTAATCTGCCGCAGTCCGGTATTCGAAACTTACTAATAAGTAACGTATTTTCATCTGGTTAACTGGTGTTTCGAGTTTGGCACGCCAACTGCTCTAGCAATGGCGAGTTGACGTCTGGAACACAGGCGCATCGTTGATTAGAGGAGAGTAAACCATGATGAAATCTGGCAACACTTTCGGCCTCCCAGTACTGCTGTTAGGAGGAGCGTTGGGCGTTACCGCCTTCGCCCAGACCAGCACGACCCCGACGCAGACCACGGACCAGAATCCACCCGCTTCTTCGAGCACGATGAGTCCAAGTGATAGTTCAACCTATGCGACTGGCAAGCCCCTGCAGGATCAGTCGAAGGAAGGTTTCTGGGGTCATATGAATCCGTTCGCCCGTAAGAAGTGGGTGAATCGGCAGACTGCCCCAATCAAGGATCAAGTGAACGAGCTTGATCAGCTGCAGGCCAAGAACGCAAACGACATCAAGGATGTGGATGCGCGAGCTCAGGCTGGTATCAAGAACGCAATGAATACTGCGAACACCGCCGATCAACATGCACAGGATGCGGCAAATCGCGCGAACTCGGCGAATCAGCTTGCTAGTAATGCAAGCACCCGTACCGACGCTTTGAATACGACGGTTGGCAATCTGGACCAGTATCAGACGGTATCCTCGACCTCTGTGAAGTTTGCAGCGGGTCGTACGACGCTTGGTCCGACGGGCAAGTCTGATCTCGACGCACTGGCTACCACGCTGGCTGGCGAGAAGGGTTACATTATCGAAGTTCAGGGCTATAGCAAGTCGGGAGTTCAGACTTCGCAGGCGATGGCCGACTCGGTAGTTCGTTACCTCGTAACAGAGCATCAGGTTCCGGTTTACCGGATCTACAAGACAGGTCTTGGCAAAAACACCGTCCAGACAGCGGATGGAGAGCAGGCGATCACGAATGGCGTTCGGGTGACCCTGTTGCACAATAGCCTGGCGACGATGAGTGGAAATACGGCGTCGAACAGCGTTCCAACGACCTCCCCAACGGGAGTTTCACCCCGAGAGGTGAACCAGTAGCCCTCCCCCAGGGCGGTATAGCTTGCTGTGCCGCCCGCAAGTTTGCCGAGATAGCGGCTTAGATCGCACTCGCAAAAACCTCTCCTAACCAGAGAGAACCAAGGCAGATTGGCCCCTCAATGAGGGGCCGTTTTTTTTAACCCGGGGAGTTGGGGTGAGGGAGTAACAGGTCGGTCTCAGACCGATCTGTGGATTGCCAAGAGTTGTTCCAAGACCTGCTTCAGCCTGTTGAGATGGAGGGCGTTAGCTCCGTCAGATTTGGCTTCTGTGGGGTTGTCGTGAACTTCAAGAAAGACCCCATCGACGCCTGCGGCTACGGCGGCGCGGGCGAGGACCGGGATGAACTCCGGCTGGCCTCCGCTGACTCCGTTCGCTGCGGAAGGGGTTTGGACGGAGTGAGTACCGTCGAAGACTACGGGTGCGAAGGCTCGCATGACAGGGAGTGAACGCATGTCGACTACAAGATTGTTGTAGCCGAAGCTGGCTCCTCGCTCGGTGAGCGAGATGCGAGGGTTTCCGCTCTCTCGGATCTTTTCGACAGCGTGGCGCATGTCCCAAGGGGCCACGAACTGGCCTTTCTTGACGTTGATGGCGCCTCCAGTCTTGACGGTGGCTTCGGCTGCGGCAATTAGCAGATCAGTTTGGCGGCAGAGGAAGGCGGGGATCTGGAGGACATCAACTGATTCCGCGACCGCGGTACAATCTTCCGCGGTGTGGACATCCGTAAGGACAGGCAAGCCAGTGGATTGGCCGATCTCTCGGAGGATGCGTGTGCCTTCAATAAGGCCAGGGCCGCGAAAGCTTTTGATTGAGGTGCGGTTGGCTTTGTCGTAGCTGGCTTTGAAGATATACGGTATGCCGAGGTCGGAGGTGATGCGCTGGATGGCGTCGGCCATTGTGCGGGCATGGGCTTCGGACTCGATGACACAGGGGCCACCAATGAGGAATAGCTTTCCCCGGCCCACGGGAACGTTGCCGATGTCGAAGGGATTGGTCACATTTTTATTTGACCATACTTAGAAAAAAGCTGGACAACCCGGAGAGATGGCTGTTATCTGCAATTCATCGATTTTTCCGCTACTTCCGGAGGTAGAGATGATCCTGCTTCGTCTTTCCGCTCTTGTGCTTGGCGCCGGATTCCAGATGCAACCGCAGACTGCCCCGGCGCCGCCCCCCACTTCCGTGACCGAGGTGATGGCGATGACTTCACTGAAACCCGAGGTCGCCGTTCCGGATGTCATGAAGTTAGTACGGGAAGAGGTGCGCGTGGCGGTCCAGCTCTATCTCGATGGGAAGATAGAACGGCTGTATACAAGGAGTGATGGCAAGGGAGCTGTCCTAATACTGCGATGTAAGACTGCAGACGAGGCTAAGGAGATTCTTGCAGGCCTGCCGATGGTAAAGGCCGGGTATCTCAATGTGGAGTACATTCCGTTGGGGCCGTTTTCAGGGCTGCGGGTTTTAATAAAGCCTTGACTTAGCTCTTCAGTGACTTGCCAAGGCCGGAGAGAATCAATGTCATGAAGGAGAGGCCGCGGCGACTGTCTTCGCTGGTGGCGCGGCGGTAGAGTTGCCAGAGACTGGGAGGCTCGATTTCCTGTTTGTGCACTTCGGTGGCGTTATCCATTACCTTCGACAGATTTTCAAGCAGCTCGGGGTCGAGTTCACCGAGTAGTTTTGCCGCCGTGAGAAGGTTGCGGATGGCGACGATACTTCCGGGTTCGGCAGCATATTTCGCTAAGACCGAGAGGATGGTTTCCTTGGAGGCGATCATGCCGTGAAGGATGGAGAGCAGGCCTTGCTGGTGAGCGGCTTCGATCACGTCGTAGGCTGCCAGCAGGGCAGCGGCGTGTTCTGCGGGCGCCTTTTCGAGACGGCGGCGGAGGTCTGCCTCGAAGTCTACGGTGACGGGTATGAATGCAACGGGCTTTGCCATAAGCTTCCTTCCCTTGCTGAAAAACTAGACGTGCGTCGAGGTGATTTGGACGAGCTTGTCGCTGGGGGAGGTTCCGGGCATGTGGTAGTCGGGGCGCTTCCACTTGCGTTCGATTTCGAGACCGGGCTGCGGAGTGCGTTTCCCGTAGCGGAAGTTTCGGCGCGGCAACGGGGAGTCGCCCTGCTCTGGCAGTACGGTCATGTTGACTGCTGTCTCTTTGAATGCCGGGGTATGGGTGTTGCGGTCGGTGAAGCTGCTGGTGAGTTTGTTGACAGGCTCGGTGACCGAGTTAAGAGGCATGTAGAGTTGTTTGCCGCTGACGCGATCTGAGACGAGAACCTGCAGGCGAACCTTGCCGTGGGCGGATTTCACCTGGACGTAACGGCCTGTCGTGATGCCTCTTTCGGCTGCGAGTTCGGGTGAGACCTCGACCCAGTTTGTCGGCGTGATTGCTTTGATGCCGGGAGTTCGATAGGTCATGCTGCCCTGCTCGAAGTGCTCGAGGAGGCGGCCGTTGTTGAGGTGCAGGTCATAGACTTCGTCGGATTCTTCGCAGGGCGCAATGTACTCGACAGGGTAAAACTTCGCCTTGCCGTCAGGGAAAGGGAACTTCTCAGTGAAGAGCAAGGGGGAGTCCGTGCCGTCGGCGTATACGGGCCATTGCAGACTCTTGAAGCCTTCGAGGCGCTCGTAGTTGACGCCGGCAAAGAGGGGTGTGAGCTTGGCTACCTCGTCCATTACTTCGGAGGGATGTTTGTAGTTCCAATTTCCGCCCATGCGATTGGCGATAAGCTGAATAATCTCCCAGTCGGCCTTGGACTCGCCGATAGGCTCTATTGCTTTGTAGAGGCGCTGGATGCGGCGTTCAGTGCTGGTGAAGGTTCCATCTTTTTCCAAAGAGGCGCAGGCGGGTAGAACGAGATCAGCGTAGGTTGCGGTTTCTGAGAAGTTGATGTCCTGGACGATGAGGAAGTCGACTTTTTCCAAAGCACTGGCAACGTAGTTGGCGTTGGAGTCGGAGGTGATGGTGTCTTCGCCCTTGATATACATTGCCTTGATCGTGCCTTCGAGGATGGCATCGATCATTTGGTGGTTGTCTTTGCCGGTTGAGGTGGGCAGGGTTACTCCCCAGGCAGCTTCGAACTTGGCGCGGATATCCGGGTCGTCGACTTTCTGATAACCAGAGAAGACGTTGGGCATGGAGCCGAAGTCACTGGCACCCTGGACATTGTTATGGCCGCGGAGCGGGTAGGCCCCCGCGCCGGGGCGCATGTAATTGCCACTGACGAGAAGGAGATTGGAGAGGGACGTTGCCGTGTCGGAGCCTCCGCAGTGTTGGGTGACGCCCATGGCAAAGAGGATGCAGACACCGTCGGCTGCAGCTATCTCGTGGGCGACGGTGACGAGGGTGGCCGCAGGGACTCCGGTGATTTTTTGGGCGTACTCCATGGTGTAAGGTTCGAGAGATTTTTTGTAGGCGTCGAAGTTGTTGACCCATTTGTTGACAAAGTCCATCTTGGCGAGACCACTATCGACGATGTATTTGGCGATAGCGCACATCCAGACGGCATCGGTGGACGGCTTGGGGCGGAAGAAGATGTCGGCGCGCTCAGCCATCTCGTGCTTGCGCAGGTCTGCGACGATGAGGCGCTGGCCACGGTGTTTGTGCGAGCGTTTGACGCGGGTGCAGAGGACGGGGTGGTTTTCGGCTGGGTTGCAGCCGACCATCAGAACGAGACCGGCCTTTTCAATGTCTGCGATGGAGCCTGAGTCTCCGCCGTAGCCAACGGTGCGCTGCAGGCCCATGGTTGCGGGGTTCTGGCAGTAGCGGGCACAGTTATCGACGTTGTTGGTGCCGATGACGGCACGCGAGAGCTTCTGCATGAGGAAGCTCTCCTCGTTGGTGCATTTGGAGGAGGCGATGAAGGCAAGGGCGTCGGGACCGTGCTCGGCTCTGATCTTTTTGAAGGTGTGCTCGATGATATCGAGCGCTTCGTTCCATTCGATTTCGCGGAAGCCGTCGCCATCACGTAGAAGGGGCTTGACGAGCCGGTCGTCGGAGTTGATGTGGCCCCAGGCGAACTTGCCTTTGACGCAAGTGGAAATGCCGTTGGCAGGGCCGTGGGTAGGTTCGATCTTGAGGATGTGGCGGTCTTTGGTCCAGACTTCATAGGTGCAGCCGACGGCGCAGTAGGTGCAGACAGTTTTAGTGATTTTGGTACGTTTGGTGCGCATCTCCGCTTCCATTTCGGAGAGCGCGAGGATGGGACCGTAGCCAATTGGTGGTTCGATGCCTTTGACGACCTCGATCATTTTGTTAAGCGCGTCTGGCGGAGTATCAGTGAGGTAGCCCGCTTCGCCGAGCATCGATTTTTCCATCAGGGCGTTGCAGGGGCAGACAGTGACGCAGTGGCCACAGGAGACACAGCTTGAGCCGTCGATCTTTGTACCGCCATCCCAGAGAACGCGGGGGTGGGGGCTTTCCCAGTCGATGGAGAGAGTTTCATTGACCTGAACGTTCTGACACGACTCGACGCAGCGCCCGCAGAGAATGCACTGATCAGGGTCGTAGCGGTAGAAGGGGTTCGACATGTCCTTCTCGTACGGCTTTGGCATGTAGGGCCGTGACTGATGCTTTACATCGAGTTCCTTGGTGGTGTTGTGGATGGTGCAGTTGCCATTGTTGTTGTCGCAGACGGTGCAGTAGAGCAGGTGGTTCTGAAGGATGCGGTCGAAGGCTTCGCGCTGCGCGATGTCGACCGTCTCGCCGGCTGTTTCGACCTTCATGCCTGCCGCGACCCGGGTTGAACATGCCCGTGCGAGCTGACCGTTGACCTTGACGATGCAGGTATCGCAACTCTCGATAGGCCCCATTTGGGGCACGTAACAGACTTGCGGGATTGGCTTTTGTGCGTGGACCGCCGTTCTGCGGTTCAGAAGTTCGATGAGCAGTTCACCGGAATGGCCGGGAACCTCGAGGCCGTCGATCGTCAGCTGTGTGTTCGGTGTGTGATCGGCGGGAGTGTTCAACAGCGATTTCGTAATGGCCATATAAGTCTCAGATGCAGGTTGATGCTGGGAGGCGTCAACGTCTCTGCCCATCCACATTACACCGAACAGGTGTTTACAGGGCGTTGACAACGTTTGGAGTGAGGAGGGTTATTTTCTGGACAGCCACGTGGATTTTGGTAATCCAGTTTCCGGCGCTTGATTGCGGATTGCGAGGATTTGGCTGGCGACCCGAAGGCCGGATCGCACCGCAGCGTGAACGGTCCCCCAATGGCCCGTGACATCGGTGTGTTCGCCCGCAAAGAAGAGCGTGTTCGCGACTGGGATCGTCATCTCTTTCGAGGCGTCGAGCCCGCCTTTGGATACGTAGCTGTAGGCTCCTAGGGTAAAGACGTCTTGCTGCCAATCGTGAGTGTAGATTTTTTGCAGTAATTTGCGGATTTTTTCTGAGTCGATGCCGAAGATTTTTGCAAGAGTTTCACAGGCGCGGCGGGCTAGCTCGTTCTCATCCAGCCCTGTGAGCGCTGAGGAGCGAGGGCCTCCGATCCAGCCGGTGATGGTGTTGCTTGGTTCGGGGTGCGGTGTCCACCAAACGGGCGGTATCTCGGAGAAGGCGAAGAGAAAGCTCAGGCTTTTGAGCGCGGGGTGTGGGTCCAGATTTTGCCAAAATCTCTCGCGGAAGATGAGAGTGAAGCGTCGGGCCTGTCCCATGCGAAGGCGAGATGCCGCGTGGAGGATGGAGTTAGGTTGCGGAGTGATCGCCAGCTTGCCGCTCTTGAGAGCCTCTAGGGGAATCGAGACAATTGCCTGCCTGGTTGTCAGGATGTTTGTGGCGGTCCTTATGGTCGCTTTGCCTGGCTGCCAATCGATGTCGGTAACGATTTCTCCGGTGAGGACTTTACCGCCATACTCGGCAATGCGTTGGGCGAGATAGAGAGGAAGCTGGTCATAGCCGCCTCGGACGTGGAAGGTTCTGTCGCCTTGAATGGAGTCTTCGGCCTTCTGCTGAAAACCGAGTGAGGCGGCGCTGATTTCACGATGATCAGCAGCGTTGAAGCCTTCGACGTAGCCGATCATCGGCCTGCGTTCCCCGGGAGGCGTCTTCTTGCGGTCGAGGTACTCGGCGAAGTTCAGATCCGGACCTTGAAAGTCTTCCAGTTTTTCGAGTGGCTCGAAGACTTTTTCCATTTCGTCGCCGCAGCCGGACAATTTCCCGTCTTCGAAGCAGGCTTGAGAACCGGTGCTCTCGTAGGTTTCAAGCCCTGCCTCTTCGATGAGTGCCCAGAGCTCAGGTGGGCGGCCATGGACGAACTCGGCGCCGAGCTCAATTGTTTCGTTGGCTACATGTTCGGTCCAGATGCGGCCGCCGATTCGGTTCTGCGCTTCAAGGACAAGTACTTGGAGTCCCGCTTCGGCGAGAGTGCGAGCGGCTGTGAGGCCGGCCATTCCAGCACCGATTACGAGGACGTCGGTTGTATCTTCCGCCATAGGAGTGATTTGATGCGGCGCTAGTGGACTGTGTGGCTCTTACTCCAGGCATCGTAAGCGTCGAGGGCCTCTTGCGGCCCTGAACTGTACCATGCGTATCCGTTCCGTCGTTCGAGAGAGAGTTCGCTGACATCGTCGTGGATGGTCTTGTCGCGGTCCCCGAAGATGGGTTTTCCTGTGATGATGCTGTAGTAGCGCGCCCAGATCGGCGTGGCGCCGGGTTTGGCTTCGAGGTGGCGCCCCTTCGGATCGCCGCGGCCGCCTATCCACTCATTGTCGTGGATTGCCGCATTCTTCAGCCATGTCGCGCCTGCGTTGATCGATGCGGCTACGGCTGGTGATGGATTCGGCAGCTTCATCAGGTAGAGCAAGATGTCAGCGCTCTCTCCAGAGGACAAGGCTGCGGGTTCGTAGTTTCTTCCTGCGACTGGTTCGAGGGTCAGGGCGTCGTGCTGTTGGGCCCAGACGGTCGGTTTGCCCTTCACTCGGATCTGAGTAGCGAGAATGCATTGAAATGCGTTGGCGGCTGCTCTTCTTGCCTGCTGGCGCAGAGTCGCCGGAACGAAGGCATAGTTGGGTCCGCCGTCCGCAACTGCTGTCAGGGTCTCGGCGGATTCGGTTACCGCATTGTCGTTGAAGGTGATGGCGTCGTGGTATCCACCTTCGAGCGGCCAGACCTGCGGCCAGCCGCCGTTGGGAAATTGCGCTGCGAGCAGGTATTGGATACCGCGCAGGAAGCTGACGCGGTAAGGCTCACCAGCGTGTCCGGGTGTCGCTGCTGAGACGAGGACGAGAAAATGCAGCTCCGTGTTGGTGGCGTCGTTGTCGAGAGTGCCGACGTAGTTCCAGCGCGGATCCTTGGGGGTGTCGAAGTCGTTCTCGCTGGGATGTTTTGATAGATTGTCCGGCGTATAGCTTTGTCCCAGAAGGCGCTTCCCGTTGCTCATATCGAGATTTTTGCTCCATCCTCCGGCGGGTGTCTGGAAGCTGACGATTGTGTCGGCGATTTGACGTGCTTCAGGCGTTCCATACCATGCAGCTTCGCGATTCAACGGCATGGTGCGGGCACTGAACCCTTCTTTCGGGAGCGGAGGCTCCGGTGTTCCGGGAACGCGTTCAGCGGTGAGAGTGGCGCGGTCAGTCTGCTGTTGCTTCTGCGAGCGTTCGAGATAGGCCATCCATGCAGCGCGATCTTTTTGCCGCAGGGCAGCGATTCGATCCGGCGTGATTGATTCGGCTGGTTTACTTGTGCCGATGACCGCGGCAGAGAGCGGCGTTGAGATGAGAAGACCGAAAAGGAAGGATCGTGCAAGAGATGAGATTTGCATAGACAAAGAGATTCTAGTGTTCGACGGACAGGGCGGTAGCAAAGACGCGGTGATGCAGGCTCCTTAGTTTTGTGTTGATACCGAAGGTGCGCCGAATTGTTCTCTGACCAGGGCCAGAGCGTCTTCTGTGGTCGTTATTCTGCCTTCAAGCTGGGCGTCCTCAGCGATCTCAAGCATCTGCTTGAACTCCGGGCCGGGGCGATAACCTGCCTCGATCAGATTCTTGCCGGTTACGAGGAGTCTAGGTCTCATCGTTTCGATTGGTGTGGCTTCGAATCGCTCCTTGGCGAAAGCGTAGAGGCGTAGATCGCCGTGGGCTGAGCTGGCATCCATCCAGTGAAGCGCGAGGTGTTCTTCGAACTTTGGGAGGCGGAGAAATCGTTTGAGAGTCGACTCGCGCATATGCAGGATGTCGGCGAAGCGCATGTGATTTTTTATCAGGGCGAGAATCTGCTCTGTGTCGTCGTTGGAGAAACGAAGCCGAGAAAGGATCGACTGCGCGATGCGTACGCCGACTTCGACATGACCATCAAAACGGATGCGGTCTCCGAGCCTGTTGGGATCGGGCCGCCGGAAGGTGGCTGGTTTGCCGATGTCATGGAACAACGCTCCCCATGCGAGTGTTGGTGACGAACCCGCGGGAAGTTTTTCGAGCAGGAGCATAGTGTGGATCCAGACATCCCCTTCGGGGTGATACTGCGGCGGCTGTTCGACGCCGTGCATCTTCACGGCTTCCGGCAGAACTTGATTGAGCAGACCTGTTGTGTCGAGCAGTTCGAAGGCCTTGCGTGCTCTGCCTTCGGTGAGCATCATGGTGAGTTCGTCGCGAATGCGCTCGAGGCTTACCTGAACGATACTTGCCGCCGCGTCACGAATTGCCTTCATTGTGTGAGGCTCAATCTGGTAGTCGAGCCGGGACGCAAATCGAACGCCACGCAACATACGGAGCTTGTCTTCGGCGAAGCGAAGCGCGGGATCGCCGATCGCTCGAATGATGCCTGCCTGCAGATCTTCCCGTCCGCCTACAAAATCGAGTGTTGCCGCCGCGGCATTGTCAGTTTTCTCAAAAAGGATCGGATCGAACAGCATGCCGTTGATTGTGAAGTCGCGGCGGAGGACATCTTCGCGCGCGTCGACAGAAAAGCGCACGGCGTCGGGCCTGCGGCCATCGCTGTAAGCGCCATCGTGGCGGTAGGTAGCGACTTCGGTGGGGAGGTCGCCGTCTTCGGTTGGAATGCAGACAAGAATGACACCAAAGTGCGATCCGACGGAGTAGGTCTTCGTGAACATTGCCATCACGACGTCGGGCGTTGCGCTGGTCGCTACGTCGAAGTCCTTCGGTTCGACACCCAGTAGCATGTCGCGCACACATCCGCCTGCGAAGTACGCCTGATGACCAGCAGCGCGCAGCACGACTACGATCTCTCGAGCAGCTTTGTACTTCGGGTTGTCGGTGAAGTGATTCATAATGCTGTTCCTTCTATGATAGAGAGATGCGCAAAGACCGTGGAACCGGCCTTATCCTTGGCATCGAAAGCTCGTGCGATGAGACAGCGGCCGCAATTGTGCGCGGGGGCAGCGAAGCGCTTTCGAATGTGGTTGCTTCGCAGATGTCGCTGCATGCCAACTATGGAGGTGTCGTCCCTGAGCTGGCTTCGCGGGAGCATCTTCGCAATATCGTTCCGGTTGTGCGCGAGGCATTGTCGCGGGCGAATGTGCGTTTTGCCGATCTGGATGCCGTGGCCGTTACGGAGGGGCCGGGGCTGGCGGGGGCGTTGCTGGTAGGGATTACCTATGCGAAGGCGCTCAGCTTCGGGCTGGGAAAGCCACTGATCTCTGTGAATCATCTGGAAGGGCACATCCATGCGGTTTTGATGGAGGCGCAGGGACGTGCGGAGACGACGATGGAGTTGCCTATGCTTGCACTAGTTGTTTCGGGCGGTCATACGCATCTGTATCTCGCAAGACGGCATTGGGGCGGCTCCGGCAATGAGTCTGGAGATGATTCGTGGAGCTACCGCAATGTTGGCCGCACGGTCGATGATGCTGCGGGCGAGGCTTACGACAAGGTGGCTAAGCTGCTTGGTCTGGGTTATCCAGGTGGCCCGTGGATTGATGCGCTGGCTTCGCATGGGAACCCGCGCGCTGTGGCTTTTAATTTCGGTCCGATCCATACGCGTGCTCCTCGCGAGGGGGTCACAAACAAAAAAGCACATGCGAGAAGTGAAGGCCCGCACTTTGACTTTTCTTTTAGCGGAATTAAGACGGCTGTTCTACGTTATGTCGAGACTCATGGTATGAGAGAGCATATCGAGGCCCGTCGGGCGGCGCTGGCTGCTGACTCGAGCATCACGGCCAGGTCGAGTGGTGTCGCTAAGCTTTGCGATCAACAGACCCTGGATCTGATCGCGTCGTTTCAGTATGCGGTTGTGGGGAACCTCCTGAAACAGACCTTGGCCGCCGCCGAGGCGTTCGACGCCTGCAGTATTGTGGTTTCGGGCGGAGTTGCCGCTAACAGCGAGTTGCGCCGCCGTTTTCAGGCAGAGGCCGACCGGCTGGGCTTGCCTATCGCCTTTCCTTCGCTTGCGCTTTCGACTGACAATGCTGCCATGATTGCTGCAGCGGCTTGGCCCAAGTTTGTCGGGGAGGATTTCGCTTCGGAGAATCTGGGTGCTAGCCCACAGCTTCGTCTCGGCTCCGCAGTGGCTGACAAATAACTCTTATAAATCAGATAAAATCAACGGGGAAATCTCAAGCGAGAGCAGTCTGCACCGCGCCACGCGCCCGGCTGCGACAGGGAACAGAGCACGTGGCAACTATCGAACTCTTCAATACCTTAGGCGGAAAGATCGAATCTCTCTCCCCCGTTGGCGGACCGGCGCTGCGTATGTATTGCTGCGGCCCGACGGTCTACGACTACGGCCACATTGGAAACTTCCGGACGTTTCTACATGTTGATGTGCTACGGCGTTTTGTCCGCCAACAGGGAATGGCCGTCGACCATGTGATGAACATTACCGACGTGGACGATAAGATTATCCGCAACGCTGCTGCGGCCGGTCTCCCGATTGCGCAGTACACGGCGAAGTATGAACGCGCGTTCTTCGAGGACCTTGATGCACTTAATATCGAGCACCCAGAGCACATCTCTCACGCCACCGGTTGCATCCCTGAGATGGTATCGCTGATTGAGGCGCTCGCTGCGAAGGACATCGCTTATCGCGCCGAGGACGGCAGTTGGTATTTCCGCATCGCACGGTTTCCCGAGTACGGCAAGCTCTCGCGCAAGGACTTCGAGGGGATTGAAGACGGAGCGCGGGTTGATGTCGATGAGTATGAGAAGGATGCCGCCCGGGATTTCGCCTTGTGGAAGGCAGCGAAGCCAGGGGAACAGTTCTGGGAGACCCGGCTCGGGCCCGGGCGACCGGGGTGGCATATCGAGTGCTCGGCTATGGCGATGAAGCTTCTTGGAGACGACATCGATCTTCATGCTGGCGGCGAAGACTTGATGTTTCCCCATCATGAGAACGAGATTGCCCAGTCGGAGTCTGCCACAGGCAAGACATTTGTCCGGCATTGGATGCATGTGCGCTTTTTGCTGGTGGAAGGCAAGAAGATGTCGAAGTCGGAAGGGAATTTTTACACGCTTCGCGATCTTTTACTGAAGGGTTACCGCGCGTCGGCGATCCGGTTTTTATTGATTTCGGTGCCGTACCGGAACCAGATGAATTTCACGTTCGACAGTCTTACGGAGTCGACGAACGCGGTGGACCGGCTGCGGACTTTTCATCAACGGATGTTGAAAGGTGGTTTCCTGGACGGACTCAATCCAGAGATTGCCGCTGCGACTGCAAAAGCTGGATGTGATTACACGGCAGCGTTGGCAAGCGACCTGAATACCGCTGAGGCTCGAGCTGCGATCTTTGATCTTGTACGCGCTGCCAACACTGCTGCTGATACCGGAACTTTACGTGCGGATAATGCTGCTCAGATTTTGAAGGTGCTTGCGCTGTTCGATGGCGTCTTTGCGGTGCTCGAAGATAAAGACGTCGAGATCACTCGCGCGGCGCTTGGGTGGGCCGAAGCCGAAGGGCGGATTGGGGAGGCTTCTCAGGAACTTGTCGCGACTCTATCGCTTTCAGATGGCGAGATTGATGGGCTGGTCGCGGAGCGCACCCAAGCGAAGAAGATGCGGAATTTTGCACGTGCAGATGCTATTCGCAACGATCTGCTTGCCAAAGGCATCGTAATAGAAGATTCGAAGGATGGCGTGCGCTGGAAGCGCAAGTAGATGATCTTTACTTTTAGAACTCGTACCGTGACGGCGCTGCTGTTCGCGACGATCTTCTCGTTTTCTGTGGATGCGCAAACTCCTGCACCGAATACTACGGAATGGGAAAACGAGAGTCTGAAGCTGCGTCTCTTCTATTCATCCGATTTAGCGAAGGGCGATACGGAACAGCTTTTGCAAGATGGGCAGATCTCGCTTACAGGCGTCATGGGAGCGACAGATACGAAGGCTGCAGCTGCGGCTCGTTGTCTGCGTCCACTGCTTTTCCTGCGTCTTCCACCGGCCAGTGCACCACAGACGGAGACGACGCAACCAGCATCTGCAGGCGCAACCCAGGTTACGATCACTCCAGTCGTCAGTGCGAGTCTTCTGCTTGCCGAGTTGGATATCAATTGTCTGAACGCGGAACACGCTGCGGTTAACACTACGCTGCTCGACAACATGGCTGAGATTGTTTCGAAGGTGCCAGGGATGCGAGCGATTGCGCAGTCTTCCACTTATACGATCGGGTGGCAGAAGATACATATGGCAGCTGCGCAAGGACAGCCACAGTCCGGGGCTGGTACGGCTCCGTCGCAGCTTTACACGATGGGGCTTTCGACGAACTGGAACAGCCATCTTCTGGTCTGGTATTTAACATCAAACAGCATTGACATGCTCAATCGCATTACGAAAACAACGGTGCGGTTTGGCCGCGATCAGGCTTCGCCACTGTATCCTCTGGTCATAGGCAATGCAACGCCCTGATCTCCAGATTCGGTCTCACGGGGATTGGATTTGCAGTCTAGAGCGTAGTGAGACGCACACTGCCATCACTGGTATGAATCGTCAGCAATGATCCGCCGCCATTGATTTTGCCGCGAATATTATGTCCGGAATGCTCCTTCGAGTTGTACCCATTGACGATCATAGGAAGCGTGCTCTGAATGCTTCCGTCGCTTGTGCTCACTGACAGTTCCGCCGGAAAACCCTTCGGCAGTCGCAGTGTTACGCTTCCATCCGAGCTTTCGATGTGGGAGTCGGAGTTGAGGTGCGAACCATCGGCCAACTCAACCGTGATCGAACCGTCGCTGCTGTGCAATTGCAGGGACGTGAAGGATCCTGCGATCTCCTGACCGCCATCGGAGCTGCGAGCCTCGAGGATTCCGCTGCCGTCTCGAACGCGAAGATGACCGTCACTTGAGTGTAGTTTCAAATTTCCTGACAGTCCGGTTAGCTCTTGATTTCCGTCGCTGGTGTGGATCGTAAGATCGCCGTGGAGACCAGTCGCCGTCAGGTTTCCATCCACGGATTTGGCATCGAGTGTTAGGGTTGCCGGCGTTTCGACATCGACATGGACGGACGAGGAGTGCACATTGATGTGAACGCCGATATGAGGCTTTTCCTTAAGAGAGAAGTGAATCGTGTTGCCGTTCTGGCCTTCCTCGAGGGTGTAGCGCGAGAGGCTGGTGTTCTCCGCTGTGACGTGGATGCGGACAGACTGGCAACCGGAACAGGCGCGGATGTTGAGATGACTATCGCCGGTGCTGACGAAGAGCGACGGCTCGCCGGCGACAGCGTAGCTCTTGTCCCACACCGTGTCGCTCTGGGCGGTTGCGGCTGCTGCGGAAAGAACGAGTGCAGAAAGTGCAAGATTTACGGCGATGGTCTTCATGGACGTGCCCTCTCACCGTCATTTACGTGAAGGAGAGTAGGTTTGTTCCTTCAATTTGTGGGTGGTTCGCAATTTTGAAAATCCAGAGTTGGCCGATCGGATCCGGCTGTGCCCTGTATCTCACGGTGCTGCATAAGATCAAAGGCGAGCTTACGCTCGCTGGCCCACGACAAGATCTTCATCTGCCACTGACGGCTTGGCGCTTTTCATCTTTGAACTTGTGACCAGAAAGACCGCGAGCAGAATTCCTCCCATTCCAACGTACTCGATCGAGGACAGGCGTTCGTGGACGACAATTGCTCCGAGCACGACTGCGATGAGCGGATTGACGAATGCATAGGTCGCGACCTTCGAAACAGCAACGTTGTCGAGGAGGTAAAGGTAGGCGGTGTAAGTGATGAGAGATCCGCACACAACGAGGTATGCGATCGAATTCCATGCCTTCGGGCCCCAATTGGCGCCACGATAACCGCCGGTCATCAGCATCAGCAAAGCATCGAAGAGTCCGGCGAAAAGCATTTGCCATCCGGCAGAGGCGAGTCCACTTATGCGAATAGTGGAGCGCCTGGAGATGACGGAGGCGCAGGTCCAGCAGAGGGATCCAGCGAGGGTAACGGCTGCGGTGAAGATTTGCTGTGAGTCTCCGTGTAGGCCGTTGTGAATTCCAGGCCAGAGGAGAAAGAAAATTCCTGCAAATCCGACGAAGATGCCGAGCCATCCTCGAACTGCTAGACCTTCCTTGTGCGGCAGGATGACCTCGATGAGTGCAGCGTAGAGAGGAATGGATGCGACCAGAAGCGCAGCCAATCCACTTGGAATATATTGTTCTGCCCAGATCACCGCGGTGTTGCCTATGCCGAGCATCAGGATGCCGATGATTGCAAGAGTGCCAAGTTCTTTTTTGCTTGGCCACATCTTCAGGCGGAAGATCGTGCACAGGACAAACACGAGAGGAGCTGCGATCAGATAGCGTGCACTGGCGAGCATGAATGGTGGCAGCGCTTCCACGCCGAAGCGCATTGCGAGAAAAGTGCCTCCCCAAAAGAAATAGACACAGCAGAATGAGGCGAAAATCCAGGTCCGATTCGGGGAGGAACTTGATGGCATTTATCTATGCTATCCCGCTTTCCAGGCCGTCCTCAGGCATGTTTGCGGTGCTACGATAAAAGGATGGTTCTTCGTTTTCCGGCTTATTTGCTTGTCTTTGTCTGTGCAGCGGCTTTGGCTCAAACCTCCGATCAACTGAACTCCAATGTTCCTAAGAGCTTTCGCGATTCAGCGTTGAACATCACCTATTTTTACCCTGGTCGTTTTGTGCCGGACGCTGCGAGCCTAGCTCCAAAACCTACTGCTGACCCGACGCCGAAGTGTGCACACTCGACTCTCTTCGCCAACTCGGCGATTGCTGTCGATAACGCCTCTTTTGTTCTTTCGACGATCGACAACACGTGTCCGAACGTTCTGCGCGGCGCGACCTTGCTGGGCCCATTTATTCGCGAGCAGATTCTGCGCCAGCTTAAGCAATACGGCGAACCGACGATCACTCAGGAGCCAACGAACTATTCGATTGACGGGCATCCTGCCTCAATCGTGCTAGCTTCAGTGCCTATGCCGGTGACTCCTGAAAATAAACTTCCACGAACCACCTATGCCGCGAAGGCCTGTGTTCTGGGAAATATTCCGGTGAAGCCGAAGAAGAAGACGGATCCGGTGGAACCCACCCGGCATGTGCTCTGTTTTGACTTCACTACGTTGCACAGCGATCTCTACACCTTGATGTTCGCATTCACGATGCAGTTTGATAATGACTCTCCGCAGCCAATGGTGCCAGGAAGCGTGATTCGGTAGGTTCGTCGACAGGTCAAGTCGCGGTTCCAGGAGTCGGTAATGAGTAACGTCATCGAGGAGCTCAAAGCCCGAGAACCAATCTTTCATCGTCCTGAGCTCGGAACCGACAGGGCAGACTTCGAGAGCATGATCGCCGATGGATTCTGGGAGATTGGTGCTTCCGGTCGCTGTTATTCCAGAGAGTTTGTCCTGGACGAACTTGAGCGACGGAGCCAGAATCCGATCGAGGATGTTTGGGAGACAAAAGATTTTCTATGCAGAGAGCTTGCGCCTGATGTGTTTCTGCTCAATTACACGCTGATTCAGAATAAGATACGCACGACCCGCCGTTCTACGTTGTGGTGGCGAACGGAAGTGGGATGGAAGATTCTGTTCCATCAGGGAACGATTGTTCAGGACGAATGATTGTCGTTGTCCGAGTGCGATATACTCACGGGCAAAGGCAGAAGACTCATGATGCTTCCCGTCTCAGGCATATCCGACATGCACAGGGTCGCAGGCCCGCAATGCCGCTCGAAGCAGCTGCAGATGCCGCGCCGGTATTTGCGAGTGCTTCCAAGCCTGACGCGACCTAGTCTCTTCGCCGGCGACTAACGGCAATCTTTCTCCAGCCGGCGAAGCCCAAACTCCAGCGCAAACCGTTCCCCCTCGCACATACGCGAGGCCGCCCTTTCGCATTCAGAGTTGGTAAGGTGGAACGACTTATTCTCGCATTCTTGGTACAAGGAGAGACCCAATGAGCACTATGACCCAGAGCGCAACCCACTCGGAGAGTTACACCCAGTACGGGCCCAAATTGAAGACTGCGCTTCCAGGCCCAAATGCCCGGAGGATCGTTGCGGATGACGAGCGACTTATTTCGCCGAGTTATACCCGAAGCTACCCGATGGTGGCAAAGTCAGGCCGTGGCGTTCGTGTGACCGATGTCGATGGCAATGAGTTTCTCGATTTTGCAGCAGGCATCGCTGTGACTTCAACGGGGCATTGCCATCCCGAGGTAGTAAAGGCGATTCAGGATCAGGCCGCCGAACTGATTCATATGTCCGGTACTGATTTTTACTACGAGCACATGACGAAGTTTGCGGAGCGCTTGTCTGCGGTAGCGCCCATGCCGGGACCGCACAAATTTTATTACGGCAATTCAGGTGCGGAGGCAGTGGAGTGCGCTTTGAAACTGGCTCGCTATCACACCGGACGCCAGAACATCATCAGTTTCTTCGGTGCGTTTCATGGACGAACAATGGGAGCTTTATCACTCACTGGCTCCAAGCCTCAACAGAAGCGGCGCTTTGCGCCATTCGTCCCAGGTGTCACTCATGTCCGCTATCCCTACGCCTATCGCGGATGCAGTGGCGGGCCGCAGGAAGAAGAGGCTTTTGCTCTGGGTTGTGCGCGATACCTTGAGGAGAAACTTTTCAAGACGATTCTGCCCCCAGAGGAGGTCGCTGCAATCATTCTTGAACCGATTCAAGGCGAAGGCGGCTACGTAGTTGCGCCGACGAACTTTCTTGAAGAGATAAGGCGTATCTGCGACCGTCATGGCATTCTCCTTATAGCCGACGAGGTTCAGTCGGGAGCCGGCAGGACAGGGAAGTGGTGGGCAATTGAACACTCTGGCGTCCAGCCCGATATGGTTTGTATTGCCAAAGGCATCGCGAGTGGAATGCCTCTGGGGATCTGCATGACCAAGGCGGCCATTATGGACTGGGTTCCCGGATCGCATGCCAGCACATTCGGCGGCAATCCTGTGTGTATTGCCGCGGGGATTGCAACGATGGATATTCTGGAACGCGAAGGGATCAAGAACGCGGGTGTGGTTGGAGAATCGATGCTAAATCGGCTTCGTCCATGGGTAGGGAAGCATGCTCATGTCGGTGACGTTCGAGGTCGCGGATTGATGATCGGTATTGAGATTGTCAAAGATAAAGAATCACGTGCCTCGGCCGGGTTGATGCGTGACAAGATTGTTGATCTCGCGTTTGAGCGCGGATTGCTTATCCTTGGTTGCGGAGAGACCAGCGTGCGGCTTTGTCCGCCCTTGATTGTCAATCAATACGAGGCGGATATTGCGCTCGATATTCTCGAGGAGTGTGTCTCGCTCGCAGCAAAATAAATTAGACCCTACAAACCGGCTTCGACTGAAAATGGTCGGAGCCGATTTGTTTTTAAGTATGTTGTTGTGAGTTGGCAGGTCAACAGGTCATTGCGACAGTAGCCCGAACACGGCTACTCCATTTTGAGTTCCAACGTAGACTTTGCCGTTCACGACTAACGGAGTAATGAATTTATTTCCATTCCCGAAAGTGTCCCGTCCATTAGGAGCTTGATTACTATTGTAGAACTCGTGCGCGAGATTGGCGGGATCATAGGCATGAAGGATGCCTGGGCTACCGAGGTTTGAATCCAGCGCCCAGACAATTCCGTTCTGTGTGCCGTTGGACGAGACCGTCGGTGTCGGCCCAGGATGCTGGAAGGTCGTTGGCGACGTGCTGGAGGGGCTAGTGGCGAGTTGTGCATTGATCAAAGTGAAGGCCTTAAGGAAATCTCCGTCCGCCGCATAGTAGAGAACGCCATTGAAGTAGGCAGGAGAGGAGTAGACAAGACCCGTCATCGCGCCACTGAGTTGTTGGTAGATGTTGCTGTCTTCCGGGTTGGTGGCGGGATTGAATTTTCCGAGATTGTCGCGATCTGCGAGGTAGATGTTCCTGTCTTTGCCGGCGCCTACGATCAGATGATGGACAATTCCATTTGAATCGGTTTGATCGGGAAGAAGCAGCGGACCTCCCGATCCAAGATCGACATCCGCGTTCGATTCGGAGACCGTATTGAACATGTCAAAGTAGTCTGTTACGACGAGCTTGCCGCTGGCCGCAGAGAGTTTGAGCATGGCATTGCCGTAGTCGCCTTTGCTTGGAAAACCGTTGCTGTCGAGAGCGGTGTCGAAAGTGCCGTTGGCGTCGAGAACGTAAATAAAACCATTACTGTCCGCGGCCATTCCACCGCCACTCATCCAGATCGAGCCCTCGTGCCCATTTGGTGTTACGTTTAATACTTGAGTCTGTTGCAACGTCGATTCGCTGAATCCCATAATCCAACCCGTATAAAGCCCGATATCGCAGTGTGAAGTCCAGCCGGTGTAGATCGTTCCGTTCAAGAGCAGGAGCGCCTGCCGTTCTGCATATTGTGACGGGTCAAAGACCACGTTGCCGTTGGCGGAGTTATCCCCAGTTCCTGGATAGGTTGCAGTGATCTCGGTTGGGCTCCCGCTGACCTCTGCCCCTGTGGTGAGGCCGAGTGCATGGAGTCGCTGATGATAGCTGCCACTTGAATCCCTACTCATGCCGATCGTGAAGAGAGTACCGTTGGGGCCTTGCTGCCGATCGATGACTGGCGTGGAGGTAATTCCTATTTCAGGTGTGATCTGGCTACATCGATGATCGTCGCTGGTTGTCTCGTCGGTGCCGAGGATTGAGGTCTTCCAGAGTTGAACTCCCGTATCAGCATCGAAGGCATAGACGCTATCGTGTTCCGTGGCGACATAGAGGACGTTGTGAAATTGATTTCCAATCACCACATTGGCGAGAAATAGCGGCTGGGCGTCGACTTTGCCGTCGCCAGCGAAGAAGCCAATCTTGCCGAAGCGCGTGAAATTTACGTTGTTCTGCGTGAGGATCGTTTCTTTGGGATTAAGTCCATCGCGCGCCGCATCGTAATGGAAGGTGGTTACGTCGGGTGCATTTGTCAACGAAGCACCTTGTATGGTGAGGGTGATTTGTGCGGAATGTGAGAGCGTGCCCGACGTTGCTTTGAAAGTGACGTTCGTCGACGTTGAAGGAGCAGTGAGTGCAGCGGTCAGCGTCATATTCTGCGGGACTTCTGGCGTGACGGTCAGCGTTGCAGGATTCGCGGTAACGCCGGTAGGAAGGCCTATGATCGTAACTGTTACGGCGCCGTTGAAAGAATTGACGGCTGTTACGGAGATATTGACCGGAGAGCCGACCGCGGCAGAGGTGAGGGTTAGCGTTGATGGGGATACGGATAACGCAAAGTCGGGTTGCGGTGCGACAGTAAGTGTAACTGTCGACACGTGAGTAAGCATTCCCGAAGTTCCGGTGAGCGTCAACGTAGTTGTACCTGCGGTCGCGTTGGTTGCGGCTGTCAGAGTAATATTTTGCGGTGTCCCTGGTGTGAGCGTGAGGGTTGCGGGTTGTGCGCTGACCCCCGCAGGCAGTCCAGAGAGTGCAACGGATACGAGGCCAGCGAATCCGTTGGTAGGGAACGCGAGCACATTGAATTGTTGGGTTGGTCCGCCGGCGACAAGAGTCAGGCTTGCCTGCGTTGAGGTGAGACTGAAATCATTCGAAACTTCGGTTTTGGAACCGCTGCCGCAGGCAAGTAATGCCAGAAGACCAAAAAGTCCTGATTTTTTTAGAATTTTTGAGATCCGGTTCATAAATCTCCACGGATTCGGGCTAAAGTTGTATGGCTTCGATCGAGTGCAGCTTCCATGCGCTAAATGACGCTACATTCTGGGTTCCCAGAGAGTTGTCACGAAGTTGTCTCGAATGAGTCAAATGAGGATGCGCCTTTCCGGTATCAAATTTTCGCGTCTAAACTGTTGATCACGATGAATCAACGATTCAACTGCCGAGTAGTCTTTTCTCTCGCACTCCTGCTGGGTGGCTTGGTCACTTCGCTTCCTGCGCAACATACTACAGCGCTGCAGCCGGACGCGAATGCTCCCCATCGTACTCGGCTGTTTCTTAAAGATGGCAGCTACCAGATTGTGATGAGTTATCGGGTCGTCGGGAATATTGTTCACTATGTAAGTGCAGAACGTGGGGGTGCGGAGGAGGAGATTCCACTCTCGCTAGTCGATCTTGATGCGACGCATCAATGGGAGAAAAAACATGCGCAGCAGTCCGATGACCCGAGCAATCCTCATCCTTCCGCGATTGATCCAGAGCTTTTGAAAGAAGAAGCGGACCGCGCCTCGCTAACGCCGGAGGTTGCCAAGGACCTGCGATTGCCCGAGGAAAACAGTACGCTTGTGCTCGACACATTTCACGGTACGCCCGAGCTTGTTCCTCTTTCCCAGCCCGATAGCCAGCTCAACCGTGATACCGCGCACAACCTGCTGAAGGCATCGGTGAATCCCCTCTCGGCTGCGCATGCGATCGTTACACTCAAGGGCGAGGCTGCGCCGGTGCAGCTCCACGTGAAGGATCCGGTGCTTTATCTCCGCATCGGAGACGAAAGCGTAGGCAGCACCGCTGGAACGCCGATTACTGTCGACACGCACGGCGCGACAAGCCGCCTTCAGAATGAACCCACAGGTGGATCGCCCGATAGCCGCTACGTAATCGTTCGGGCTGACGTGCGCACTGGCGTGAGGGTTATCGCGAGCTTCCGTATCCCTCTGCTGGGTACAGGTCAGCGGCAGGAAGATGTGGTCGAGACCGCCACCGAGTTGCTGCCGGGGGGGCATTGGCTCAAGATCACTCCAAAGGAGCCTTTGGATTTTGGCGAGTTTGCGTTGATGGAAGTTCTTTCAAATAAGGCGGTCAATCTGGGTGTGTGGGACTTCGGTGTCCATCCTGTATCACCTGAGAATCGCGACATCATCAAGCCCGAGCCGCGTCGCGGAGTTACGTTAGAGAGGCATGGCCCGAGCTAGGGCGACCCAGGAAAGGGTAAGACATTCCTGAATCATCGACCGTCCACACGGGTCAATCCATCATGATGAAGCATGCTGGAGACTGCCTGTCGCGAACCGCTTCCGGACGCTGCCACTGCGACTCGACCAATCAGCCCTTTACCTGCGATCGCTACGTTGTCACGTGTTACCTTGGCCTCGTACATCATGGTATCTGCCGCACGAAGTATCGTGGGAACGGTGTTACCGTCCTCTGGGTAGGTCGCGAGACCGAAGCTACCCGAAACAGTGAGGGAAAGTCCCGCGCCTTCGAGGAAGCGGGAACCGCGCAGATCCTCACGCAATGCCATGGTCGTTCCACTGGCTGCTGACTTTCCCATGCCTGGTAACAAGGCGACAAACTCATCACCACCGTACCGAAAGGCTGAGTTATTAGGGCCGAGACTTCGCCGCAACAGACTGCCGATCTCTGCGAGCAGACGGCTCCCGATCAGGTGACCGTGGGTGTCGTTCACTGATTTGAAATGATCTAAATCGACGAACATCAAACTAAATACATGTCCCTTCGCGACCAATTCGTCGAGCATGGTGTAAAGATGGCGCGCATTGAACAGCCCCGTCACGTCATCTGTAATGGTCAGTTCCTGAATCAAGGTCATGGAGCGAGCATTCTGAATCGCAATGGCCGCGTAGTCGCAGAGGATTCGCAGAAAAGAGATCGAATACTCCGAAAGGAGATCCAGTTTGCTATTGAGGAGCTGGATAACGCCGAGAGTCTTGTTTCCAGAGCGGACAGGCACGCAGGCGATCGATTTAATCTTCAAATCCGGATGCTTGTTGGCAAATGCAGACCAGTGCGGGTCGAGTGCAACGTCCGGTACGACAAGAGGATTGCCCGTAGAAGCTACCCAGCCGGCGACGCCTTCGCCCATGGGAACTCGAAGACCCTTGAGGCTCTCGGCATTCTCGCCTACTGCGATCGCATAGTAGAGTTCGTTGGATTTGTCGTCGACCATGAGCATGGACCAACGTTCAGGGCCAAAGAACTGGGCCATCTTTTCCATGATGGCGCCGAGAATCTCTTCCAATTCCAAACTTGAGGTCAAAGCGCGAGCGACATCATGGAACACCCGAAGGTGGTCCATCTGCCGACTTTCGATTACCTCAAACTGCCGCCTGTCTTTCAATGGAGATCCTCACAGCAGTGGCACATCAGATATCAGAAGAAAATCTATCAGACGAGTTCAATTTGCAAAGAGTTTCAAGCATTTGCCGCAACCACAAAGACAATAACGTCAGCCCCCGATATGTACCATGTTGCGCGATGGCTTCTTAAATCCTGGTTCGCCAATGTGATGTCGCGCCTCCTTGTACATTACCGTTCTGCGAATATACGCAATCAACTGGGCATCGGTTCCGCCGCGCACCATTTCGCCGTAAAGGTCGTGGTCGCTTTGCGAGAACAAGCATGTTCGAATCTTTCCGTCGGAGGTTAGGCGGATGCGACTGCAGTGTCCGCAGAAAGGTCGTGAGACCGGCGCGATGATCCCAATCTCTCCAATGCCATCGTCAAAAGTGAATCTCTTCGCCGTCTCGCTAGCAGAGTGGGGAACAAGTTCTACCAGCGGGCGATATTTATTCAGCCGTTCAACTATCTCCTGCATCGAGATCACACTCTCCATCTTCCAACTGCGGTCTTCTTCCAGTGGCATCCATTCAATAAAGCGGACGATGACGTCTTCCTTGCGTGAGAATTCGGCAAACTGCTCGATCTGTCCGTCGTTGAATCCACGCAGAAGGACACAGTTCACCTTGACCGGTCCAAGTCCAACGTCCTGTGCCTTGCGAATACCGGCCAGCACCCTGTCAAAGCTTCGGGGAACACGGGTGATGGCGGAAAATGTTGATGCGTCTACAGCATCCATGCTCACGGTGACACGATTCAGGCCAGCATCTTTGAGGGGTTTGGCTAAATTCTCGAGCAGGTGCCCATTCGTGGTGAGTGCGATATCAAGCGCCTGACCTCCCACATCTCCGACATAAGTTCCTTCGTGCAGATAGGCAGTTCGCATCGCGGCGATCTCGCGGACGAACTCAGTTAGACCGGATCGAAGGAGTGGTTCGCCGCCAGTTAGCCGAACCTTTTCCACTCCAAGAGAGACAAACAATCGAACCATTCGTAAATAATTGGTGATCGGAAGCTCGGTGTACTGTGCTCCTTCGTTGCCGGTTCTGCAATAAACGCACTTGTAGTTGCAGCGATCCGTTACCGAGACCCGGAGGTCAGTAATGGCTCGACCGAACTTGTCTCTCAGTCTCTCTGGAGTTGACCGAAGATCTTTCGCTGGTCCCGCTACAGCTGTACTCGGATCATCGAGGATGGGAGAAAGAAAAGGCATCACCGCCGCCATATGCTTCATTTTCACAAGTAATGAGATGCGTAGGCTCGAAAAGCGAATCAGACCTGCAGAGGTTCCCGCCCAAGCGTTCGTTGGGGAAGTTGTCGTGTTTTATATTACATAGGTCAACCGGACCGCGCTATCGTTCTTTGGCGCGAGTTGACCATTGAGGGTGGGTTTCAGTAGCTGATGAATTCGTTGCTTCCGCGTCTGAGTTTGACGCCGACGATACCGAAGATCAGCGAAAGGGTAAACATAACCGCATCCCAATAGACCATAGGTTTTGTCCACCCCGGCGAGAGGGTCCAGTCCTGCCCTGCCCACAACGTAACCAGCGTCCCAATGATGAAGGTCTGAAGGCAGAGGACAAGAAAGAGCTGTCCGCGGCGGCGACGCCTATCAAGAAGTTCCACCTCTTGCGGTGTCAGATTTCGTTCTTCAATAGGAATCAGTGTGTTCGCCATGCTATTTGGTCTCCGCGGTTCGTTCGTTCCAGGCACCAACGTTCTCTCTTGCAGAAACATCAGTCGCTATATGTATTAAATCACAGCCGATTCGCTTCCCGCACGGTTCGGAAAAAAGACGCCGATGCTGCTGATAATTGACCGTCGTGTGCCGAAATTGTTAGATGAAGGCAACCGACTGAATTCCGACAATATCGAATCGTTTTCTGCACCGTATGTTCTTGCATCCCATGGGGTCGTCACGCCGGACCATGTAGCTCTGGGCCTTGGCAAAGCGGGCCCGATCGCGGTCATCGGCTCCTCGGGGAAGCTGTGCCTTCTTTCTTCGTACAATCCAGTCGATCTGGTACTCGGCTTGCTGGCCGCAATGCGGACACGTCATTAAGTGAGTCCGTTGCTCAGCTTTTTCATCGAAAAAGTCGCGTTCTTCCATCCTGCACCTCATCCGGCGACGTCTCCCCCGAGGCGCCGTCCTATGCAATCCTGCATCACATCACCCCTTACAGGCAAGAGTCATGCATAATCACATGGACCCCCGAAATTCCTCCAGGGAACGTCTATGAGCAAGGCGAAGAAAGAGATATTTTCCAAGGTGAAAGCAGCCAAGTCCAACGCCCGCGATAGGGTTGGTTCTCCACGCCCCGAGCGTGTGCTGCCCGACCCCAAACGGAAACAGGTTGCCAAACCCAAGCATAAGCCTACCTTTGCCGAATTGCTCGACTCGAAAGGAGACAATCAATGAAGATCCTTCGCCTTGCTGTCGTAGCGATTCCAGCCTTCGTCCTGGCAATTTGGACCCCAGGACCCACTGCTGCCCAGACGATTCAGGTCAACAAAGACAATCGGACGATTGCAATTACGGCTACCGATAGTGTCATGGTGATGGCTGATACGGCTACTGTTCACGTCGGCTTTATTGCCTATGGGCAGGACAAGGACTCTGCCTACGCCGCAGGTTCCGGAGTCTCCAATGCAATTATCAAGGCGATTACAGGAGCTGGCGTTCCCTCGGATTCGATTGAAAGCGAAAATCAAAACATCGCTCCTGTGCAGGAATATCAGGTCGATAAGCTGACCCCTGCCGAGAAGGCGCAGCGTAAATTTCAAGTCACTCAGAGCTGGAGTGTTCGAGTCAAAGCCGCAGATGCTGCCCGAATTCTCGATGTCGCTGTGAAGGCTGGGGCGAACCAGTCCGGCCAGATCGATTGGACGCTAAAGGACGAAAATGCATCGCAGGCCGAGGCTGCCGCCAAGGCGCTTCAGCGCGCCCGGGGCGTGGCTGGTCAGATGGCCTCCGGCCTGAATGTAAAACTCGGCAACCTTATCTATGCCAGCAACGAGACTCAGGCCGCGCCTCCACGTCCAGTGATGAGAGCCATGAATGCAGCGATGGCTGCGCCCTCACCGCCACCTCTTGCGATCAATCCACGCCGGATCGAAAAAACTGCGACCGTTTATGCTGTCTTCGCCATCGAATAGTCTCTACTCCTGAGAGGAATACCATGCCCGTCCATGAGTACCGCGAACTCAAGCCCACCCACGAAGCCGAAGCGATCTACCGCCGCTGGTTAGCCCGTTTGAACGAAGAATTCACGCGTCACCAAACTGTTGACATCAGGTCACAGATTGTTCGCGACGAACTGGTCCAACTCTATCTTGGCAAGCCTTATGGCGGTCCTGCCAAGGCGACCTTGAATACCGAGCTAGCCATGCATACTTTGATTGAAAGCTTCGACCCGCGAAACGCCACACTGGAACCGGAGTACTACGGCGATGTCGATGCCGAGAAGTACGCAATACGGAAACCCCTCATTTGGTTCTGGCAAATGTTTGACCGGTCTCCTGTAGGTCTGAATCACTGGCTGGGCTACCGCTTCCGCTGCATGCTTGGCCGCCATATCTTCCGGCATCTAGGCAAGCACGTGAAGATCTTTCACAACGTCGAGTTTACCTATGGCTACAACCTCACCATCGGGGATTGGTGTACGATTCACAAGAACGTGATGCTCGATGATCGCGGAGAGATCATTCTTCACGAAGGCACCAGTGTCTCCGACTACGCTAACGTCTACTCCCATACTCACGACATTAACCACCAGGCCGACGTCACCAACAAGCGGACCGAGCTTGGTCCGCACGCCCGGGTGACCTACCATGCTACCGTTCTCGCCGGTGCGAATGTTGGTGAGAACGCGATGCTCGGAGCAATGGGGCTTGCAACCAAACCGGTTCCACCGGCCACTGTTGCAGTCGGAATTCCTGCTCATGTTAAACGCCACAAGAGCGGTTGAAGTTTTCAGCACCTAGAAGTGAACTACATATTTGTCCATATAGGCATGCAGAAGATCGCGGTGTTTCTCGCGAAATGCCACATAGTCCTGTGCAATTCCCTGGTCGGCATGATTGAGCAAAATCCAGCACTCCAGCATGCCGTCCTTATCGAGTGCAATGAGTGATTTCAATGTTGGATCCAGTTGGTCCGGGGCAATTTTCTTTTCATTCACGAATGCAATGACGGTACGCAGGCTCTCGGCTTCTTCAGCCAGAGAATGTCGGTACACTGCCTCGCTTGGATAGTGCTTCTTGAACTCTGTCTTGCGCCAGACAGTGGGATTCATGGCATAGATGAGCCACGCTCCCGATGTCGGGTTTCCCATGGTCGATGGATCGATGGTGACATTCACATTTCCTTTTTCGTCGGGTACAGGCTGTTTTGGCAGAGTGATCGCAGGGCTAGCTAACTTCGCATGGGTGGCGTCAGCCCACTGCTTCAGCCCAATCCACGAGGCTTTCGAGTATGGCTCTGCAATCACGGCGTCAATAAATTTGCTCTGCGCCTGCTTCTGATCTCCTTTGTGCATCAACACGTCTCCCCAATATCGATACGCCGTCTCGCGATCAGGGTTGATCGCGATCGCTTTTGCGTACCAAGCGCCGGCCTCGTCATAGTTCTTCAGTTTGTACTCGGTATCTCCGGCAAAGAGCGGAGGTTCATATAGATTGGGGTCCGCTTCAGCTGCCTGTTTGTAAAAGACGAGCGCTCCGGCAAGGTCACCGCTGGAAAAGGCCTTTTCTGCCTTGGCAAGAGAATCAGCACCCGCTGACTTTGGTTTGTCCATCGCTGCAGGTGTTGGCGATGACAGCTTTTCGAGCAGAATCTGAAGGAGATTGCTGTTATCTCCCGTGGCCTTAGCGTCCAGCAGAAGCTTACGCGCCCGATCGCGCGTTGCTATGGCGTCTGCAGGAGCTTCGGTACCGGCCTTCGCGAGCAATGTCATCGCAAGCCGCTCGCGAAAGACGTTGCTCTCGGGACGCTGCTTGTGCAGATCTTCAAACAACGGCAATGCCCCAAGGAAATTTTGCTGCCCGTACAGTTCTTCGGCTTGTAGAGCTTGTTTTTGTATCTCGGTGTCGTTTTTGGATGCGCTCTGTCCTGTTGTCGTCTGCGCGGGAAGAAGAGATCCCGAGATTGCCAGCACCAGCGTCCAGAGCCCGATCCTTAAATACATGCACGCCCCTCGGTCAACGTTTATCAACTCGATCAATTAGTTAGACACCACAGCTCGATTTTGTTGCAAGGAAAATCGTCGGTTCGTGTAGGTTCTACTCCGGTAGACTTAATTCATCATGAGTTTGAACGTCGTCGTTATCTTTTTTGAGCTTGTCGTCCTGATTCTCGCTTTCAGCATTCATGAGTGTGCTCATGCCTGGGCAGCGGCGCGTCTAGGCGATCCTACGGCGATGATGCTCGGGCGAGTTACGCTCAATCCTCTGAAACACCTTGATCCTGTGGGTTCCGTTTTGTTTCCCTTGATTTCTCTGGTGTATGGAGGGTTTCTGGTGGGATGGGCGAAGCCGACGCCGGTGACCGCTCGAAATTTCAAGAACTATAAGCGGGACGATATTCTGGTTACGCTCGCCGGACCCGCGAGTAATCTGCTTTCGGCCACCGTGGCTCTGATTCTGCTGATTGTAATCAAGCACATTCTCCCGACGGACGATCCCACAATCAAGACTGCTGT